>Ga0209083_1000014_pt1 | contig 283333 bp, 218 predicted proteins | sample AM7aDNAmetaG_FD_184132 | JGI IMG/M metagenome (GOLD analysis project Ga0209083, IMG submission 184132) | Freshwater microbial communities from Finland to study Microbial Dark Matter (Phase II) - AM7a DNA metaG (SPAdes) (version 3) | ecosystem: Environmental > Aquatic > Freshwater > Lake ...
CCAAAGAAATACGTTCCGGAGATGATTATGCAAGTGATGACAAACGCTTTGAACAACTAGAGAAACGACATCTTCAACGTCAACGAGATATTGCACGTTATTATAATTTCAATGTACCAAAGTAGAATTAATATCGAACATTGAATTTTGAATTTTGAAGTTCGTTATTCAAAATTCAAAGCCCATTGGGGATAAACAATTAAAAATCAATTCAGCATGAAGATCCTAGTCACCGGCGGAATCGGCTACATCGGGAGCCATACAGTGGTTGAACTCCAGGCCAGGGGATATGAGGTGGTCATAGTGGATGATCTTTCAAATTCCACCATCGAAGTGCTTGATAATATTGCCAGGATCAGCGGTAAAAAGCCTTTGTTCGAGCAGTTTGACCTTACCGATGCAGAAAGGACAAGACTGTTCTTTAAAAAGTACAGGGACATAAACGGGATAATTCATTTTGCCGCTTCCAAAGCGGTTGGTGAGTCGGTTGAACTTCCCCTGAAATATTATCGTAATAACCTTGTTTCACTGATCAATATTTTGCAGGGGATGCTCGATCATGAGATCCGTAATATTGTGTTTTCCTCATCCTGTACCGTTTACGGACAGCCCGATAAACTGCCGGTGAAGGAGGATGCCCCTGTGAGGCAGGCCTGGTCACCCTATGGTAACACCAAACGGATATCCGAAGAGATCATCACCGATACAAGCAAAGTCACAGGGGTGCAAAGCATACTGCTCAGGTATTTCAACCCTATCGGGGCCCATGAAACTGCAATCATAGGCGAGCTTCCGCTGGGAGTTCCCAACAGCCTGATGCCATATATAACCCAGACTGCCATTGGATTAAGGCCATTCCTGAGGGTCTGGGGAAATGACTACAATACTCCCGACGGAACTGCAATAAGGGATTACCTGCATGTGACCGACCTTGCCCTGGCTCATGTGATCGCATTCGAAAGGATGCTGAACGGTAAAATGAAACAGAAATTGGAAGTATTTAATCTCGGGACAGGGAATGGTTTTTCGGTGATGCAGGTGATTGAGTCCTTCGAACGTACCACGGGGGTTAAGCTGGATTGCCGTATCATGGACAGGAGGCCGGGCGATATCGAACAGGTATGGGCCGATACTGAACTTGCAAACAAGGAACTGGGATGGAAGGCCGGGAAAAGCCTTGATGAGATGACGGCCTCGGCCTGGAAATGGGAAAAGGCGCTTGCCGAAAAGCGTAAATAGTATGTTTTTTTATTTATCTTTGAGATTGGAATTTAAACAATAGCCAGGATGAAGACTATTTTGATCACCGGGGGAGCAGGTTTTATAGGCTCTCATGTTGTAAGGCGTTTTGTAAGGAACTACCCTCAGTATAAAATTGTAAACCTCGACAAGCTTACGTATGCAGGTAACCTTTCCAACCTGAAGGACATTGAGAATGCTCCTAACTATGAATTTATCAGGGCTGATATTGTTGCCGCTGAGATGATCAAGAAGATATTCCAGAAGTACAGGTTCGACGGGGTAATCCACCTTGCCGCCGAATCACATGTCGACAGGTCCATTGCCAATCCCACCGAATTTATTTATACTAACATTGTGGGAACGGTGAACCTTCTGAATGCGGCCCGGGAGATATGGGAGCAAACAGACGGCAAGCGTTTTTATCATATTTCAACGGATGAGGTTTATGGTTCCCTGGGTGATTCAGGACTTTTTGTTGAAACCACTCCCTACGACCCGAAGAGCCCTTACTCGGCATCGAAAGCCAGTTCCGACCACCTTGTAAGGGCTTATCACCATACTTACAAGCTGCCCATGGTGATATCCAACTGTTCCAACAATTACGGCCCGTACCAGTTCCCCGAGAAGCTGATTCCCCTTTCAATAAATAATATAAAGAATAACAAGCTTATCCCGGTTTACGGTAAAGGCGAAAACATCAGGGACTGGTTGTTTGTCGAGGATCATGCTGAAGCCATCGACCGCATTTTTCATTCAGGGATTACAGGCGAAACCTATAATATCGGCGGGAATAATGAATGGAAGAACATTGACCTGCTGAGGCTGATGTGCACAATAATGGATAAAAAACTTCGCAGGACTGCCGGGACTTCCGAACATCTGATCACATTCGTGAAGGACCGTGCCGGCCATGACCTGAGGTATGCCATTGATTCATCCAAGCTACAGAAGGATTTAAAATGGAAACCGGGTGCGATGTTTGAGCAAGGGATTGAGAAGACCATCGACTGGTACCTGGCCAATCCCGAGTGGATGAAGAACGTAACCTCCGGCGAGTACCAGAAATATTACGACAGCCAGTACAATAAAAGGTAGAAATAATAACAGGTATAAGCGGGGCGGGGGAATGCCAACGACCCGCTTATTTTATGCGCCGGCTACAGTAACGTCTTTCCCGATTTTCGAGATCAGTCCCTGTAAAACATTCCCGGGGCCAACTTCAATGAAATGAGTTGCCCCGTCGGCTATCATCCTTTGCACCAACTGAGTCCATAAAACCGGGGCCGTTAGCTGGGCAATCAGGTTTTCCTTTATTCTGAGGGGATCAGTGACTCTTTCGGCGGTGGCATTCTGGTATATAGGGCAAACAGGCTGGTGAAAAACAGTGCTGTTAATCGCGTCGGCAAGTTCAATCCTTGCAGGTTCCATAAGCGGTGAATGAAAAGCGCCCCCGACTTTCAGAGGTAAAGCGCGCCTTGCTCCCCCGGCCTTGAGTTTTTCGCAGGCGATCTCAATGCCCTTCATACTTCCCGAAATAACCAGCTGCCCCGGGCTGTTATAATTGGCCGGGACAACAATTTCATCAATGGATTTGCATATCTCCTCAACTTTCTGATCGTCGAGGCCCAGAATGGCAGCCATGGTCGAAGGCTCTTTCTCACAAGCCTTCTGCATGGCCCGGGCCCTCGCGAAGACCAGCCTTAAACCGTCCTCGAACGATAACACCTTGTTTGCAACCAGGGCCGAAAATTCGCCAAGCGAATGCCCGGCAACCATGTCCGGCTTAAAATCTTCGCCAAGCGTGGAGGCTAGGATTACCGAATGAAGAAAGATTGCAGGCTGGGTAACCCTGGTCTGCCTCAGGTCCTCATCAGTTCCGGCAAACATCAACTCGGTTATCCTGAAGCCCAGTATGTCGTTGGCCTTTTCAAAAAGCGCTTTGGCCGATTCAGATTTGTCGTACAAATCTTTGCCCATTCCTGTAAACTGGGCCCCCTGGCCCGGGAATACGTATGCAATCATAGAATGATGGATTAATTTTTATTTTCTATTGAAAAAGGTGCTCAAATCACAACGCAAGATGTACAAATAAATCCTTCATTTGTACATTGTACATGGTACATGGTACATGGTCCATTACCTTCGGTTTCCCAAAAACCTGATCAGGAACAGGAACAGGTTGATGAAGTCAAGATAAAGTGTAAGAGCCCCCAGGATGCTCAATTTCCTGGAATTGTCATCACCGTAAGTCCCGGCACCTGCACCAATCCTTTTCAGCCTTTGAACGTCATAGGCAGTGAGGCCTGTAAAGATCAGTACTCCGAGTATGCTTATGATATATTCCATTGAACTGCTGTGCATGAAAAAATTCACAAGCATGGCCAGCATAAGGCCGATCAGGCCCATCATAAGAATGGAACCAAACTTCGTGAGGTCGGTCTTGGTGGTGTAACCAGCCACGGCCATGATGCCGAACATCCCTGCCGTTACTATAAAGGTTTTAAAAACTGATGCTGCAGTGTAAATCAGCAATATAAAGCTGAGACTCATACCCATTAATACCGAGAACGCGATGAACAGCAGCGTCATTGCCAGGGCCGAGAGTTTCTGAAACCCGAACGACATCAGCAAAACAAATCCTATGGGGGCCAGGGTGACAATCCATCCCAGACCGGTTAATCCCCCGGTTTCAACATTGACCAGGCTTTTGATCGCCGACTCAGATGAAGCAAACCAGTATGCTGTTCCTGCGGTGATTATCATCGCCAGGGTCATCCAGGTAAATACCTGCGACATGAAAGTTTTAGCTACAATTGCGATATCGGCTCCCTGAGCCGATCCGTAATAATTCCTGTTATTGTCTTCGAACATTTTTTTATCTCCTTAATTAATTACAAATTATCTTTATTTCGCTACTTCGCTATTTTTAATGAAGTCTCGTGGATATCAGGTGCAAAAACTCCGCCCTGGTTTTATCCCTTTCAAACGCACCTATAAAATCGGATGTGGTTGTCACGGAATTCTGTTTCTGTATGCCACGCATCGACATACACAAATGTTGTGCCTCAATTACAACTGCCACACCCAGGGGTTTCAGTGTATTGTTTATTGCATCCTTGATCTGCATGGTCAGCCGCTCCTGCACTTGCAGCCTCCTTGCAAAGATCTCGACAACCCTGGCAATTTTACTGAGGCCTGTGATATACTTATCGGGAATGTATGCCACATGAGCTTTCCCGATAAACGGAATCATATGGTGCTCGCACATCGAATATATCTCTATGTCCTTCACAATCACCATCTCGCGATAGTCTTCGCGGAAACGTGCCGATAACAGTATATCTTCAGGATTGAGATTGTATCCCTGGTTCAGGAACAGTATCGATTTCGCTACCCGCAAGGGGGTCTTAAGCAAGCCCTCCCGATCAGGATTTTCACCTATCAGCCTGAGTATCTCCCTGTAATGATAACTTAGCTTCTCAAGTTTGGCTGCATCGTAATCCTCAAATTTTTCGTAACTGAGCTTTTCTTCTGTCATGTCAAATTGTCCTTATTCATTGCCGAAATATTCAACGATGTTATTTTCTGTTTCTTCAAGCCTGACCGAATGAAGATTTGCTCCGGAATTACGAACCAGGGGCTCAATCTCTCCCCATATCCCTATAGCCAGGTTCTCGGTGGAAGCAAGTTTACCTTTCATGAAATCCACCTCAAGATTGATGTTTTTATGGTCAAGCTTTTGTAGAATATTCTCCTCAATAAGCCGGCTGAGTATTTTTAAATCCATCACAAAACCGGTTTCGGGATCAGGTTCGCCTTTAACGGTGACCATTAAAATATAATTATGGCCGTGCCAGAGGGGATTTGAACATTTGCCAAAAACACTGAGGTTCTGTTCATTGGAATACTCGGAACGAAACAACCGGTGGGCAGAGCTAAAGTGTTCTTTACGTGTAATATACACCATTGTTATTTTCTTAAATCCCTGGCAAAGTTACGAATTATTTTTCTTATGTTTCCTGAAGACGTCGAATCGCACCCCGCCCCAGACCCGGAACTGCGAAACATCATAGAAGAATGATGAACTGCTCCATGGGGACTTGAGGTCATTGAAACCCGTGATCAGGGTACCTCCCACATACCATTTTGTAGTGTTAAATCCCAGGGCCACCCTCAGTCCTAACTGGAACACGAAATCACTCCTTGAATAGTTGTCATACTTTCCTTCATAGGAATAGGATACCCAGGAAACACCGGGGAAAGCAGCTGCGTTGAAATAGGCATGCTTCAGGAATACAAAGGTGTATGAGTACCCAGGGGCGAGGCTCACCGAATAAAACCTGCCTCCTTTAACAAGTTCATCCTTTTGCAGTTTGTAGTTTTTCGTGAGTTCCTTAGGAACAATCCCTGAATCAGAGCTTACTTTATAAAAAGAAAACCCCGGTCTTATCATGAAGGATCCGGCGCTTTTAACCTGGCGTTCATTTTGCAGGAATGCCGCCCTTAACGAAAATCTCCTGCTATTGTATACCCAGTAGCCGTATGCTCCCACTGAGAACAGGTTCATGTTTGGCAGTATATAATACCTGGTACTGACCGGATGAACATTCCTGATATAAAAACCATGGAAGTTCTGTACGAAGACCTCTGCCGCAACAGCCCTCCCGAAACCATTTAACCTCAGGTCAATGGCTTTTGTTTTACCATAGATCGATTCATTAAACGTATAAAATGGATTTGTGACTGACAACCCCAGTCCGAACCATTTGTAAAACCCGGCTATGCCAATCTTGATATTCGTGTTCGGTTTAAAACTGATATTGCCGATTTCATTTGTGCTGATAATGAATTCTGCATCCTGGTACAAGGCGAAAAGCCTTGTGGTGAGCCACCCTGTATAATCCTCAACATAGCTCGAATCGAGGCCTGTAACCGTGTCGCTTGCCTGGGCCTGGGATTTGAATTCCAGGCAGAACAGGAACAAAGTAATACTCAATGGAATAATTTTCCACTTAGCCGTCATTTCTTTTTTCAACTGCGGATGAAGATTTGGTCAGTGAAATGATCTGTACAACTTCAAAAACAGTATAGACAAGATAAAGGATAAAAAAGTTAAGCAGGAAGGCAACGGCATCTTTTCTGTTAAGAAATGAATAGATGATCATTACCGTTATGAAAAGAAAAAGTTTTATGGCTGTCGTTAGCATAAAGACAGAAATGAAGCGGTTGGACCTGGCTTCAAGCGACCTGCTGAGCAATATAAACGACAGCAGGCTGCAGGCATAATAAAAAATGAATAAAAAGGGAAGGGAAGGTGAAAACCATATTTTAGGGAGAATGAAATACAGTGCAAGCGACAGTAACCCAAAAGATAGGGTCACAATCAGCAAACGTTTTGCATATGATGAAACGACAGGATTCATAATTACTTTTTTTTAAGCAGGTCCCTGGTCACATAGTAAATTGCCAGGAATACTGCAGCAATGGAAAGTATTACTGTAAAAACCGGCTTCGTTTTAAGCCATCGGTCGAGTCCTAATCCCCCAAAAGCTCCCCCGACAATGATCACCATCATCTGGAATGCCATCCCCGAGTACCTTGCATACTGGTTCAGGGTCTTTTTGGGCTCATTTTGAGGTTCCATTTGTCATTGGTTTGACATCTCCGGAGCGGGAGCGGGTATCTCCATCTTACAGGTCCCTGAAAATTTCGCTCCCGGTTCAATGGCAAGCTTACCCGTGGTTATGTCACCGCTGTACCTTGCTGTTTCCTTCAGAGTCAGTAATTCTGTGACTTTTACAGTCGCAGTGACGTCCCCCGAAAAATCAGCACTCTGGCAAATGATCTCTCCTTCTATTCTGCCGGTTTGGCCGACGACCATTTTCCCTTTGCAATGGATATTCCCGATTAATGTTCCGTCAACCCTGAAATCTCCGTTCACACTGATTTCCCCTTTTACCACCGTGCCTGGACCCATGATGTTGATCGAAGGCATTTCCGGTTCTCTGTTCTTCGCCATGTTTTGTTTATTTTACCGGGTAATTTTTTTCAAAGAATTTCCGATACTTAGGAATGTCTTTATTCTTGTACAGGATAGGATAATTTGCAGCCGAGATCACAAAATCACTGTAATCTCCTGATGTCTCCAGTTTTGTAAAGATGTATCTGCTGTCCCTGATACTGCCAAGGTATTTCATTGCGCTCCTGGCATCATCAAAGGGACTTATTGTGATCATTTCCATGTTATTGCCGAATATCAGGCTGTTTACCTCGAAGCTTTCCAGATCGTGGAATTTGGAATTGAAGTCGGCAATTTTAATTTTCAGGGCATTAACTTCAATCTTGCCGGGATTTACAATCATTACATAAAAGTGAACTGCAGTTGAATCGAATTTGTAGATGCTTTCGGCTAGTCTGAGCATCGTTGCATTGGAATCGGCCGGTGCTTTGCCGGCAGGCCCCTGACCCGAAGGGCCTGACATTGAATTTAACACATCCTGTACCAGGGTGCTGACCGGGCTGGTGGGATAATCCTGCTGGATTTTTAAAAGCGCAACTATCATGGAGTCTGAAACTTCAATTTTGCCAAGTGAAAGTGCACGCAGGTAATCGAACCTGGGAAGCAGTGAAGTGTCGCTTTTATACTTTGCATTTGCTTCGGCGGCATTGCTGATCACCATATAGTATTGCTGGTTCTGGAAAGCATTGTAGGTTATCTCGTATAATTTGGAGGACTCGGATTTACGCGAGGCGATTTCTTTGAAATAATTCGGATTGCCAAGGAGCTTGGCATAATCCGATTCGGGATAGGATGTTAGCAGCAGGTTCCTGTAATAATCTGATTTTTGGTCATTCTTCAGTCCCTTATAGAGGGTGTACAGTTCATAATAGGCCTGGGCTTTACGGGGAAAGTCAGGAAAACGGTGAAGCAGGGTTTCAAAGCTTTCAATGGAATGCCCGTAATCATTCAAACCTTCAATATAAATGAAGCCCGACTTGTAATAAGCCTCCATGATATTTTTATTCGAGGCTGTAATCTTTGCAGGGGTGAGAGGGATGTCCTGGAGGTAATATTTCCTGTCTTTCGGGTTGGTCGACTTCGGCTCCGGCTTTTTTCCGCCCGCAGTATCAGCCCCGGCCAGTGTGATTTCCTTGGCCGTATCGGCAGGAGCTTCATTGGTGGTCAGGGTAGCTGCCTTATCGGTAAGAAACCAGTTATCCTCAAATTTCCTTCTCCCCCATTTTTTTGCGAAGTTGGAAAACCCGTTCGACATTGTAGCGGGATTATAGAAATACCAGCGGCCCTGTGCCGAAGAAGTGTTCGTAAGGTCCTCCTGGGCTGCAAACATCTGGTTTTGCTGCCTGGTCTGCTCATCCTGCTTCTTTTTGACCTCTTCGGCAATATAATTTGAGATCAGCCTGTCGATGACTTTATTCCTCCTGTCCTCGCTCATTGCTGCAAGAGTCTGCAAACTGTCCTCCTTCAGGATCAGTTGCAGTTGTTTAACAAGATCGGTCAGGGTTTCTGTTTTTTTCTTGATAGCTTTGTAATTCGCAAAATCGGCCGGCAGGAACTGCATCGTACTGTCATAATACGCCTGGGCTTTGGGATAATTCGGGAACGAAAAATAAATGTCGGCCAGCTGAAGGGCAGAGATTGACCTTTGGTAATTATTTGTTTTACTTGTACTTACCGATTGGCCAAGATAAGTAACAGCCTGGGTGGTATCTTTATCAGTGAGTGAGATTTGTGCAAGCGCATAATAAATCTGGTCGAGGTAATCCTTGTTTTTCTCGTCTTTAAGCATCTTCTTAAGCTTCTTGACAATATAATCCCGGTCATTGGATTTACTCGTATAGCATTGTGCCAGGTTGATCTTTGCATTGAACTCCATCTCATAGGTGTTGTTGTGCTTAAGCACCAGGGTATACATGGCTGCCGCCCTGTCGGGATCCTCCTGTTTCTGGTAGATCTGTCCGAGGATAAAATAAATCCTTGTTTTCATTTTGACGGTTGGCCCCAGCTCCAGCGCCCGGTTGAGATAAGGCAGGGATGCGTCATAGTTTTTCTGGAGAATATAAGAGTTTGCATAAGCCAGGTTAGCTTCTTCCTCATATTTTGAGGGTGCATCACCTTTGTTGATTTTATTCAGCAGCATATCAAGCATGGATTCACCCCGGTTATAATCGCCTAACTGGATATTTGCCATGGCGAGCCAGTGCATAGCATCGTATTTGATATCGTTATCATTGTACGTTTTAATGACGAACTCAAAGGTCCGCCTGGCCATGGGATAGTCCTTCTTGTAAAAGTAAGCCTTGCCGATAAGCATATAGGAATCGTCGATCCACTTGCAGTATTCCTTGTGATTGAAGAACATGGAATGCTTTTGTATGGTTTTTGAGGCCTTCTTGATTGCGTTGTCCGAAAACTGTGCAGCTTTATTGCCTGATTTATCTCCGAAGTTATATACCGGAATGACAAGGGCGAAATTGTCTTTCATCTGGGCATCATAATCCTTGATGCCCTGCCGCATCAGGTCCATGCCGTTCCAGTAAACGTTATAATGGGCGGTGAGGTTATGGTAAGCCCGTCTTGTCCAGGTGTTTTTCTTGGTGGAGCATGCACTAAAAAAAATTGTGCCGGCAAGCAATATAAAAATTCCGGCGAGGGCGTATTTCTTCGTCGAGATCAAATCTTTGGTAATTAATATAGGTATAACTACTAAACCGCAAATTTAGTATAATTTTACGATATTTGCAGCCGTTATGGATGCAGGATAATTGAATCGGGATGGCTACTGAAAAAGGAGATAAGAAAAAGCATAACTGGAAGGACAGGCTAAGGAATAAATACCGCCTGGTTTTCATGAACGATGAAACCCTTGAGGAACGCCTGACTTTCAGGCTTTCGCGCCTTAATGTTTTTGTCGCCCTGGGCGTGCTTACCATACTTCTTATTTTTTTAACGAGCATACTGATAGCATTTACCCCTTTAAGGGAATACATCCCCGGTTATTCCAGCGTGGGGCTTCAGAAAAAGCTTTATGAACTGACACTGAAAACGGATTCCATCGAAAAAGCCCTGGTACGTAAAAACCTTTACCTTCAGAACCTCAGGGATGTGATCAACGGGAAGGATCTTGCCGACAACAGGCCTGTTGTAAGGGATACCATACGTAAATATGGTGATATCCGCCTGAAAAGGTCAGAGGATGATTCTTTACTGCGGGCCGACGTCGAAAGCAGGGCAAAATACAATCTGTATAAAGCGGAATCAGGGGAAACTTCATCATCGGCAAAGGGCTCGATAGGGGGTGTGCTTTTCTTCACACCGCTTAAAGGTATTATAACAAATGGATTTGATCCTGTGAATAAGCATTTCGGGGTGGATATAGTGGCCAAAGAAAACGAAGCCATCAAATCGGTTCTTGACGGAACTGTAATATTTGCGAACTGGACACTCGAGACCGGTTACGTTGTTGCAATACAGCATTCGCAAAATATCGTAAGCATCTATAAGCATAATTCAGCCATTCTGACAAAAGCGGGGGATTATGTGAATGCCGGAGAACCGGTAGCCATTATCGGGGAAACCGGGGAATTCACAACCGGCCCTCATCTGCATTTTGAGCTTTGGTATGAGGGAAAGCCTGTAAACCCCAAAGATTATATTTCGTTCTGAATGGAGCAAACAACCTTACCAAAAAAGCGCCTCGCCCTTCTGGGATCCACCGGTTCCATCGGCAGGCAAACACTGGATGTCATCAAAGCAAATCCCGGGCTGTTCGAGGTGGAAGTACTTACGGCCCAGAATAATTGCGATGTGCTTATCAGGCAGGCCTTTGAACATAACCCCAATGTTGTCGTCATCGGGAATCCGGCCTGTTACAGAAAAGTGGCTACCGCATTGGAAGGTTACCCTATAAAAGTATTCTCAGGAGAGGATTCCATCACCCAGGTTATGGAAATGGAGTCCGTCGACATGGTGATCAGCGCACTGGTCGGTTATGCCGGGCTAAGGCCTACGCTCCGGGCTATCGAATACGGTAAAAATATCGCGCTTGCAAATAAGGAAACCCTAGTTATTGCAGGTGAGCTTGTGACAAAAATGGCCATTGCAAACAACGTCATGCTGGTACCGGTTGACTCCGAGCATTCGGCCATCTTTCAATGTTTAGCCGGTGAGCAGCCCGGAAGTGTCGAAAAGATCTACCTTACTGCCTCGGGCGGACCATTCAGGGGAAAAACGAAGGAACAGCTGCAGGCCGTTAACAGGGAAGACGCACTGAATCACCCTAACTGGAAAATGGGAAATAAAATCACCATCGACTCGGCTTCAATGATGAACAAGGGTCTTGAAGTGATCGAGGCCCGCTGGTTATTTGGCCTTAAACCTGAACAGATTGATGTGATCGTTCATCCGCAGTCAATCATCCATTCCATGGTCCAGTTTATCGACGGTTCCATGAAAGCCCAGATGGGATTGCCCGATATGAGGATGCCCATTTTATATGCTCTCGGGTTCCCGGGAAGGCTTCCTTCGGCACTTCCCAGGTTCAGTTTCCTTGATTATCCGCAGCTTACTTTTGAACCTCCCGACAGGGAAGTCTTCCGCAACCTGGAACTGGCCTATAAAGCGCTGGAAGCCGGGGGAAATATGCCCTGTATCCTGAACGCTGCAAACGAAGCCGCTGTTTTCGCTTTTCTGAATGAAAAGATCGGGTTCATGGAGATGACCGATGTAATTGAACATTGCATGCAATCGGCATTCTTCATCGCCCATCCTTCATATGAGGATTACGTTGAAACTCACAGGGATTCAGTCAAACGTGCCGAAGAATTTATTATTAACATTTTAAAACAAAAAGGGAAATCTTAATGGAAATATTCATCAAAGTAGTACAACTTCTTCTCAGCTTATCAATTCTGGTTATATTTCATGAGATGGGGCATTTTATTGCCGCTAAGTTGTTTAAAACCAGGGTTGAAAAGTTTTACCTCTTTTTCGATCCCTGGTTTTCACTGTTTAAGTATAAGAAAGGCGAAACCGAATATGGTATCGGGTGGCTCCCCCTTGGAGGCTATGTGAAGATTTCAGGGATGATCGATGAATCCATGGATACCGAACAGATGAAACAAGCCCCTCAACCCTGGGAGTTCAGGTCAAAACCAGCCTGGCAGCGTCTTATCATCATGCTTGGAGGGGTTACGGTAAACCTCATCCTGGCCATTGTTATCTATATTTTAATGCTGATGGCCTGGGGGGAACAATACCTGCCCACCTCATCTCTTAAATACGGCATTTCGGTGGATTCTACAGGGTACCAGATGGGCCTGAGAAACGGGGATAATATTGTTTCAATTGATAATAAAGTCGTTGATGATTTCGCTGCGATTCCCAAAACCCTTGTTCTTGAGGAAGCCAAAACAATACAGCTTAGCCGTGATGGCCAGAGAATCAGTATTGATATACCCAAAGGGTTCATCAGCAAACTCATAAAATACAAATCGACGGATTTTCTTTCATTCCGTTTTCCGTTTGTTGTTTCAAGTTTCAGTGCCGGGGCTCCTGCGAGTAGGGCGGGAATGATGAAGGATGACAGGATTATCGGTTTAAATGATACGCTGCGCCCTTATTTCAGTGAATTCAGGAAAGCCCAGCAGGTTTATAAGAATAAAGAAGTGATGGTCACGGTACTGAGGGGAAAAGACACCCTGAAATTGAAGGTTAATATTCCCTCAACAGGCCTGATCGGGGTTTATTCAAAGCCCCCTACCGATTTTCTGGATTTCAAAGAGAAATCCTATAACGGGTTTACAGCCATCCCGGCGGGCGTTGTTAAAGCCTTTGAAGGTGTGGGCAATTATATAAAATCCATCAAACTTCTTTTCTCCCAGGAAAAGGCCTATGAATCGGTTGGGGGATTTATTGCCATAGGATCGATTTTCCCATCAACCTGGGACTGGGAGGCATTCTGGCACCTGACTGCATTTTTATCGATAATGCTTGCAGTGCTGAATGTCTTACCAATACCGGCCCTTGACGGGGGGCATGTAATGTTCCTGCTGTATGAGATCATTTTCAGGCGCAAACCCAGCGATAAATTTATCGAGTATGCCCAGATTGTAGGAATGGTGCTGCTTTTCGGCCTTCTTATCTTTGCCAACGGGAATGATGTAATGAACCTGTTCAGGAAATGAACATAAATATCGAATATTGAACATTGAATGTTGAACGGCAAATTCTTTGTAATTCAATCGAATTACCATGCTAAATTGGGTTAAGAAAATCATTCGATATTCAAAATTCGTTGTTCAATATTCGAAATTCAATCAGATACTTTTTCCCTCAATGACTTGAATCCTTCGCCCAGGATCTCCGAGGCATCCAGCACGGTCAGAAAAGCTTTGGGGTCTATCTGCTGTATATATTCTTCGAGGATTATAAGTTCCCTGCGGCTTACCACTGTAAAGATTATCTTTCGGTCGGCCATATTGAACATCCCGTAGCCGTCAATGATCGTCCCTCCCCTGTTAAGATCGTTGATGATTTTATCGCGGATCTCTTCATATTTATCGGAAATGATAAACAGGCTCTTTTCGTAATTTATACCTTCGAGAACCCCATCGATCACTTTCCCTGTTATAAAGATCACGATCCACGAATACAAGGGGATCTTCCAGTCCCTGAAAATAAACAGACCGAAAAGGACGATCACCGAATCTACCATGATCATCAGCTGCCCAATCGGGAGTTTTGTATACTTTGCAATGATTGCGGCTATAATATCGCTTCCTCCCGAGGTGGCTTTGGATCTGAAAATAAGCCCCAGCCCCAGTCCGCAAAGGAATCCTCCGAAAATTGATGAGAGCAGGGCATCGCCCTTGACCAGGGGTTCAAACCCCCATATGAAGGTAAGCGTATCGGTAAAAACAGCAGTGAGGGAGAAGCCCAGGACTGTTTTAAACCCGAATCTAGGTCCAAGGACCTTCATCCCTATGATAGTCAATGGGATATCGAAGCAGAGGGCCACCATGCCAACCGGAGTCCCGAATATATAATGCAGAACGATGGAGATCCCATAGACTCCGCCGGGAACGATCTTGTACGGAGCTATGAAAAAAACAAAAGCGGTGGCAAGGATGAATGAGCCTATAATGATCAGGCTGTAAGATAAAAACCATTTTTTCGTAAACGGTTTTTCGCTATTGAAAAAGATTGACATAAACTATCGGTTTAATTAAGAAAACCCCAAAAGACCGGGGATCATAAAACAAAGTTGATGAAAAGATTGATGGTAACAAAATAAAAGCAATTCCGTATAACCAAATGCGGCAATTAGCCCCGGCGGGCCTGAAAAGTTTTTTTAATCTTTATACCAGGGTGTTTATGATTATCGTTTTGAAAAAAAGCTGTACTTTTAACGCCTTAAATTAACGAGTAACCCAAGCGGAACCTGATGCAAGTGCCTCTACTACCCGGAAAACCATGGTGTAAGTATGTTTTACCTACATTTATGGTTCTGTATTTGTTATGGGTTCCTGAATGCAGGGGGCAGCAGAACAGTGTAATAACCAATTACATGTTCAGCAATATGATTTACAATCCTGCTTTCGCGGGCCAGAGCGGCGGCATTTCCATAACAGGGCTGTTACGTGAACAATGGTTTGGTTTTAAAGACAGCGAGGGTTACGGAACATCTTCGCCCGAAACCATGTTTCTTAGCGTAGATTCACCTATACGTGCGATTCACGGAGGTGTCGGGGGAATGGTTTCCCAGGATAAGCTGGGTGCATTTAAAAATACAACGGTAAAGATCGGATATGCGTATAAGGCGGAAATCGGGCCGGGGAATTTTTCGGCGGGTGCTCAACTCGGTTTCCAGAACGGTAAGTTCGATTATTCCAAGTTGCATGCTGTGAACAGCAGCGACCCCCTGCTTGTTGCTGACCAGGCCAAGAGCGATATGATCTTTGACATCGCTATCGGGGTTTATTATCGCGTACCCGATAAATTCTATGTTGGATTGTCGGGAGACCAACTGCTTCAATCCCAGGGCAAAAACACTCAATACCGGCTTCAGAGAACCTTTTATCTGAACGGCGGGTATCAGTGGGATATCCCGGATCATCCGGCATTCCAGTTACAGCCAAGCGCAATTGTTATGTTTGACGGGGCTGCTTTCACTTTTAGCGTAAGCGGGCTCCTCTGGTATAACAACAAATTTTATGGCGGGCTTGGATACAGGCTGCAGGATGCAGCTTCGATCCTGGCCGGCATGATGATAAAAGGCTTTAGGCTAGGTTTGGCTTATGATATAGGAGTTTCGAAAATGATGAAGTACAGTAACGGGAGTTTCGAGGTAATGTTAAATTATGTTCTTAAGATCGAAACTGAGAAACTGAAAAGAAGTTACCGTAACACAAGATATTTGTAAATTATATTGCTAACTTTGCCGGTTTAATTCAAAAAACGGACAATAACATAATAAAGCTCAAGAAGAAGCGTTTATTTTTATCAACCAACTGCCCGAAAAATGAAAAAATTGCTCGTGTTTTTAGTCCTGCTGGTCTTCCTTGGAAGCTGCAGCAACTCAGGAAACGGAGAACTGACTGGGGTGAAGGGAAGAAAAAGGTATTATCAGCCTGATCCTTTCGGTATGGTTTACATTCCCATGGGTAGCTACACAATGGGTGTGGCCGATGAGGATGTTCCTTATGCCCAGCTCAACAATCCGCGTACAGTGTCGGTTGCGGCATTTTACATGGATCAGACAGAAATAACAAATAATGAGTACCGCCAGTTCGTGTATTGGGTGAAGGATTCCATTGCACGCAGGCTTTTGGGTGAAATCAAGCCCGATCTTTATTTTATCTCCGAAAACAAAAAAACCGGTGAAACTTTTGACCCGCCTTTTCTGAACTGGGAATCCAAAATCGAATGGAATTCGCAGGAACAGGATGTGAGAGATGCATTGAATCAGATGTACCTGCCTGAAAATGAACGTTATTTCAGGGTTAAGGAAATCGATTCCCGTAAACTTTATTACGAATATTACTTTGTTGACCTTAAAGCCGCAGCTCACAAGGAATGGGGAGGCCAGGCTGATGTGAAAGATGCTGGTCTTGCCAATCGCCCCCAGGGCATGAAGGACCGTTCGGTGTATGTTCGTAAAGAAGTTGTTAACGTGTATCCCGATACGCTTTGCTGGATTCATGATTATGTTTATTCATTCAACGATCCGCAAACAGAAAAATATTTCTGGCATCCGGCTTATGACAATTATCCTGTTGTTGGTGTGAACTGGAAGCAGGCCAATGCTTTCTGCATCTGGCGTACCCAATTAAAAAACAGTTTTCTCTACGGTAAAAAAGGCGAATCTTCGATCAGTGAATTCCGCCTTCCTACCGAAGCCGAATGGGAATGGGCTGCAAGAGGCGGATATGACGGCAATTCATATCCCTGGGGCGGACCTTACACCCGTAATGATAAAGGCTGTTTCCTTGCAAATTTCAAACCTTTGAGAGGAAATTACATAGATGATGGCGGTTTGCATACAGTCATTGTTGCCCATTACCCGGCTAATGAATTTGGCTTATATGATATGGCCGGTAATGTTGCCGAATGGACCAGGAGCGCATTCCATCCTTCTTCGTACAATTTCACCTGGGACCTGAACCCCGATTATACCTACAATGCAAAGGACAGCGATCCTCCCACTTTAAAACGTAAAGTGGTGCGCGGCGGTTCCTGGAAAGATATTGCATATTACCTCCGTGTTTCCACACGGGCTTATGAGTTCCAGGATACATCGAAGTGTTATATTGGATTCCGTTGCGTGCAGAATTTCCTCGGCCGTCAGAAGGATGATAATCCTGCAAGGGCATCCAAAGTATACAATTAACAGCATTTAATCAAATTAACCAATCTCAACTTAAACCTTCTGAATTATGGGTCTTCTGAATTTTGTAAAATCTAAAGGGTACAAGCAATTCATGGCCAAGCTGTATGGCTGGGGTGCATCAGTAGTTATCATTGGCGCATTGTTCAAAATCAATCACTATACGGGAGCTGATATCATGCTCATCATTGGTTTGGGAACAGAATCACTTATATTCTTCTTTTCGGCTTTTGAACCGCCCCATGTTGAACCGGACTGGAGTCTTGTTTACCCCCAGCTTGCCGGAATGTACCATGATTCTGACCTGGATGCATCACAAGCCCTTGCTTCAGGAGAATCGGTAAGCCAGGAACTTGATAAAATGCTTTCAAAAGCCAAGATAGGACCCGAACTTATTAACAGCCTTGGTGAAGGTTTACGCACTCTTACAGATACCACATCGAAATTGGGTAAAATGTCGGATGCCGCAGTTACAAATGACCAGTTCGTAAATTCGGTAAGACAGGCAACCGACGGCGCTTCCAAACTCAGCGACTCATATAAGAAAACCGCCAGCGTTCTCGAGCAGAGCGTGAATACTTCCCAGGAACAGCTTCAGCATATGCAGTCGGCCGCAAAGAGCGCAGCCGGACTGTCCAGCGCTTATGCAGAGGTTGCAAGTTCCCTTAAGGAAGAGATCAAGGTCAACCGGGATATGACTTCAAGCATTTCCGCAGCCACTGCTTCAGCAAACAAATTCATGGAGAAATACAATGAATCGGCTGAAATGCTTGCAAAGACTGCTTCCACATTATCGTCATCTACCACCGAGAATGAAAATTACAACAAGCAGATGCAAAGGGTTTCAAGTAACCTTTCGGCATTGAATGCATTGTATGAACTGCATCTCCAGGGTTCCAACGAGCAAATGGAAAATACCAATAAATTCAATTCCATACTTGGAAAATTTGCAGATAACCTTACCGAATCTGTCACAAATACAGCCAAATACAAGGAGAACCTTAATCTCCTGAATAAAGTCGTTGAAAAACAACTTCAGACGTCTTCAAACCAGGTTGAAGCATCGTCCCAGATGGAGGACAGCATGAAGCATTTCCTGGAAAATCTCAATGCATCGGTTACTCAAACTGCCAGATTCAAGGATCAGGTGGATGCACTGGCCAGCAATATCGCCGCTCTTAATAAGGTTTACGGCAATATGTTATCGGCCATGAACGTCAACATTAAATAAACCTGGCAAATTACAAATCCGGATTATTCATCTGAAAACCAAAAAGTAAATGGCTGGATATAAAGAGACACCGAGGCAAAAGATGATCGGGATGATGTATCTCGTTCTCACTGCATTACTTGCGCTTAACGTCTCGAAACAAATGCTTGATGCATTCATCGTGGTGAACGAAACCATGGAGAATACAAACTCAAATTTCAATAAAAAGCTAGATAACACAATTGCCAAATTCAAGGTCCAGTATCAAATGAACCCGAATAAAGTCGGGCCTTACTGGGACAGGGCTAAGAAAGCCCGCCAGCTTTCCGAAAACCTGGCGAATTTTATCGACAGCCTGAAGTACACAGTTATCTCTCAAACCGAAAGAATCCCTTTTAAAGATGCTAAAGTTATCGCACTTGCCGATTGCGAGAAAAAAGAGAATTATGACCAGCCTACCAATTTCTTTATCGGTAGTTCCCATGATGGCTCCAGCGGGCAGGCAAGGGTTCTGAAAAACAAGATCGAAGAATATAAAAAGCAAATGATCGGTTTGCTCGACGCCAAATACCAGGGTACCATGAAGCTCGGCCTTAAAACCGAAGGCAAGTTCAAGGACTCCTATGGGGTAGGCCAGAACTGGGAAATGCATAATTTCTACCACACCATCCTCGCAGCAACCATAACCATTCTTAACCAGATCAAAGCCGATGTCTATAATGCCGAGTTTGACGTTGTAAATAATCTGTTTGCAGCTGTTTCGGCCGAAGACTGGAAGTTCGATGCTATCCGCGCAAAAGTCATCCCCAAAAGCAATTATGTATTCCTTGGCGAGGAATACCAAGCCGAAATACTTGTTGCCGCCTATGATACAAAAGCAAACCCAAATGTCAGGTATGTTCTTGGATCTGATACCCTTACGGCCGCAAACTTTAAAAATGCCACGCCGATAACGGGCGAAAACGGGGTGGTTACCCTTAAACTCGGGGGTTCATCCGAAGGCCTGAAGAAATTTGCCGGCATTATTAAAATTGTAAGCCCGATGGGCGATACCATGACCTTTCATTTCAAGGATGAGTTTATCGTAGCGAAACCTGCCCTTATCATTTCACCGACCAAGATGAACGTCTTTTATATAGGTGTGGATAACCCCGTCTCCATTTCCGTTCCGGGTGGTCCTGAAAAAGTAACACCGACTATCTCGGTTGGAAGCATCAGGCAGGAAGGGAAAGACTGGATCGTTAGTGGAATTCCGCAAAATACCCGCGAAGCAACAATTACTGTTAATGCAGTATTCTCGGGCAAATCCAAGAACATGGGAAGTTATGTCGCCCGACTGAAACCTGTGCCTGACCCCATCGCGAAAATAGGTGGAAAAAACCAGGGCGTCATTTCCAAAAGCATCCTCCTGGCCAGCCCGATTCTTATCGCGGAGATGCCGGTAGGGTTTGACTTTGACCTGAAATATGTAGTTACTTCATACAATTTCGTCACAGATATTACTGGAGAACTTTATGAAGAAAAATGCCAGGGAAACAGGCTTTCACCCAATATGGTCAGATTGATTACCAATGCAAAAAAGAATAAACGTATCTGGCTTGAAAACCTCACTGTTAAAGGTCCGGATGGAGAACGATCAATCACTGGTATAAACCTTAAGATTAATTAAACCATTATATTTCAGCACATCATGAAAAGGATAGTTTTCATCGCATTGGTTGCAGTACTCGTGGCCGGGGTCAGGATGACCACCTGTGCACAGGTACTGGAAGCTCCTCCGAGGGATGGTGCTTTTGACAGGACCGTGATCACCCAGGTTCAGCCCATTCCCTATCCTTATTTACGGGAAGCAGATATCACATGGACCAAAAGGATCTGGAGAGTCATCGATATGCGTGAAAAGATGAACCAGCCGTTTTATTTTCCCGAGGCACCCCAGAACCAGTGGAAGAGTTTTATCCAGATCATCCTGGATGCTATGAAGGAAGGGACAATACAGGCATACTCGGCCGAGACCGACCTGTTCCTTGTTCCTGTCACTTACAAAGAAACGATGGACCAGCTGGAAAAGAAGAAAAAAGTGAGTCTGCCGCGCCCCGATAACCCTGATCAAACGTTCGATACCGTTATTTCAACTCCTTTTTATTCCACCGATGTCAAACAATTAAGAATTAAAGAAGACTGGTACTTCGATAAACAACGGTCGGTGCTCGAGGTGAGGATACTTGGGATTTGTCCTATGGTGGAAAGCTTTGCTGAGGATGGTACTTCCCGTGGCCCGAAACCACTGTTCTGGATTTATTTCCCCGATTGCCGCAACCTGTTCGCACGCAACGAACAATACAATCTCAGGAATGGTGTGGCCGGCCGCCTTACCTATGACGATGTGTTCATGAAAAGGATCTTCTCGAGCTATGTCTATAAGGAAGAAAATGTTTATGACCGAAAGATCAGCGACTATGCAACAGGCGTGGATGCCCTCCTGGAATCCGAAAAAGCAAAGAATAAAATCCTTGAGTTTGAATCAGGCCTCTGGGAATATTAAAACCTGAAAGAATTTTTTTTTTGATTTTCTGCCCCGGCTTTCCGGGGCAGTTTTTTTTTCAATGACTGCGGATTTCATCCTCAGGCTTAACAGATATTTGATTATTTTTAGCAAGCTAATTGTCTTCATTTTGGTTGCACTCAAACCTTTTCTTGAAACCTCTGTCGAATACCTGAAAGGTGTTGGCCCGGTAAGGGCCGAAGCCCTGCGAACAGAATTGCAGATTGAAACTTTCGGCGACCTGCTCACCCATTTCCCGTTTCGTTATGTCGACCGTTCGAAAATGTACAGGATTGCCGATATCCATGATGAAAATACATTCATACAACTGAGGGCAAGGGTTATTAAAACGAAACTGATAGGTTCTCCCCGCTCGCAACGGATGGTCGTTTCGGTTGAAGACGAAAGCGGACAGATCGACCTGGTGTGGTTCCAGGGAGTCAAATGGATGGCCGATAAATTCGCTAACGGACAGGAATGGATTATTTTCGGGAAACCTCAGCTGTTCAACGGCCAATGGAATATTCCTCATCCCGAGGTGGAGCCTCCCGAAAAAGAACCTCTGCCAATCAGCAGTATCATTCAACCTATTTACAGTTCCACTGAAAAGCTGAAGTCGAAAGGCCTGGATTACAAGGGGATTGGAAAGCTGGTAAAGACCCTGCTGCTGCATGAGAAGTTCGGTATAGCCGAAAACCTGACGCCGGGCATACTCGAAAGGCTGAGGCTGATGGGCCGGGCTGATGCTTTTTTAAACATTCATTTCCCCCGTAGCCCCGAACTGCTTGAAAAGGCGCAGGTGAGGCTGAAGTTTGAGGAGCTGTTTTTTATTCAGCTCAGGCTTCTTAAACAAAGGATTAACCGACTGCAGAAGAATGAAGGGCATGTGTTTGCCACAGTTGGCGCTTACCTGAATGATTTTTACCACAAATACCTCACTTTTGAGCTTACAGTGGCACAAAAAAAGGTGATCAGGGAGATCAGGGCCGATATGGGATCGGGAAAACAAATGAACCGCCTGCTGCAGGGCGATGTGGGCAGCGGCAAGACCATGGTGGCGCTAATGTGCATGCTTATTGCACTTGACAATAAATACCAGGCCTGCATGATGGCACCCACCGAAATCCTCGCAAACCAGCACTTCGGCAATATTTCACGAATGCTTGCAGGCCTCGATGTGGAGGTAAGGCTGCTTACAGGTTCAACCAAACAGGCCGAACGAAAGGAAATCATTCAGTTGCTGGAAACCGAACAGCAAACAATACTGATCGGGACCCATGCATTGATAGAAGAAAATGTGCAGTTCAGGAATCTCGGGCTGGTCGTAATTGACGAACAGCACCGCTTCGGGGTGGCCCAGAGGGCTGCCTTATGGGAGAAAAACCAAAAGACCCCCCATGTACTGGTCATGACCGCAACCCCCATTCCGAGGACCCTTGCAATGACGCTTTACGGGGACCTGGATTCATCGGTTATTGACGAGCTGCCGCCCGGGCGCAAACCGATCATCACGAAACATGTTTATGACCGGGACCATTATAAAGTCTATAATTTTCTGAAACAAAAGATCCACCAGGGAAGCCAGGTTTATATTGTATATCCCCTCATCGAGGAATCGGAAACCCTGGATCTCAAAAACCTAACCGAGGGGTACCAAACCGTGGTAAAGGAGTTCCCTCCCCCCGGCTTTAAAGCAGGCATGATTCACGGCAGGATGAAACAGCAGCAGAAAGATGCCGAGATGAAGCGCTTTCTCGAAAAGGAAACCCAGATCCTTGTTTCCACCACCGTTATTGAAGTAGGTGTGGATGTGCCCGAAGCCTCTGTGATGGTCATCGAAAATGCCGACCGCTTTGGTCTTTCACAACTTCACCAGCTCAGGGGAAGAGTGGGAAGGGGCAGTTCCCAGTCCTATTGCATACTGATGACCCCCGGAGAACTTGGAAACGATGCCCGAACACGCATCACTACCATGCTGAGGACAAACGATGGATTTGAGATAGCCGAAACAGATCTCAGGCTTCGCGGTCCGGGAGACCTGCAGGGTACACAGCAAAGCGGCATACTGAATCTCAGGGTAGCGGATATTATCAAGGATGAAAAGATCCTGAAGTTTGCCCGTAATATTGCCTCCGATATCCTTAATGAAGACCCCGGCCTCAGGCTTGAAAAGAATGCCATTTTGGCAAAGCACATCGTTCATATTGATGAACGTCAACAAAATTGGGGGCTTATTTCATAGTTTATTGCTCAATAATTTCTACCTTTGTTCCATAAAATAAGGCTGCATTATGAAAATTTCCTGTAACTGGCTCAGGCAATATATCAACACTGATCTGCCGCATGAAAAATTGGCAGAGCTGCTAACCGGTTGTGGTCTTGAAGTTGAGAACGCAGAGGAATTTTATAGCGTTAAAGGCGGTCTTAAAGGAGTCGTGATAGGGGAGGTTCTGAGCTGTGTGAAGCACCCTGGTTCTGATCATCTTTCACTCACAACAGTGAACATAGGGAAAGACGAGCCTTTGAAAATTGTCTGCGGGGCGCCGAATGTGGCTGCCTCCCAAAAAGTGGCTGTTGCCTTGGTCGGAACCAATCTTTATTTCAATGAGAAGGAGCTCACGCTTCAGAAGACCAAAATCAGGGGTGAAGTTTCCGAAGGAATGATCTGTGCCGAAGATGAACTTGGGCTTGGAACCGGTCATTCGGGCATCATGGTTTTATCGGCCGATGCAAAGCCGGGCAGCCCTGCCTCGGAATATTTCGGAGTGGAGCATGACTGGGTGTTTACTATTGGTCTTACTCCAAACCGGGCCGATGCGGCATCCCATATAGGGGTAGCCAGGGATGTGGCTTCCGTGATCAACAACTTCGGGAGGGAGGAACCCCTTTTGAGCGGCAGGGCTGTTATAAACCTTCCCGACGTATCGGCTTTTAGCCAGGCCAACGACAAACTCCCGATAGGTATTACCCTGGAGAACCCTGAAGCCTGTTTAAGATACACCGGCCTTACAATTTCCGGGATAAAAGTCGGGGAATCTCCTTCATGGTTAAAAAACAGGCTTCTTGCCGTGGGCCTGAGGCCCATCAATAACATCGTTGATGTTACCAACTTCATCCTGATGGAGCTTGGGCAGCCTTTGCATGCGTTTGATGCGGGGCAGATAGCAGGAAAGAAGGTTGTGGTAAAAAAATACCCTTCCGCTACCAGGTTCACCACCCTCGACAATATTGAACGCGAACTCGGTAATGACGACCTGATGATCTGCAGCGAATCGGAGCCCATGTGCATTGCAGGGGTTTTCGGTGGAATTAAATCGGGGGTTACTACTGAAACGACTTCTGTTTTCCTTGAAAGCGCCTGTTTTGATCCTGTTCATATACGAAAAACCGCAAGGTTCCACGGGCTCTCCACCGATGCTTCCTTCCGTTTCGAAAGAGGGACCGATGTCAATATCACTGTTTATGCCATCAAACGAGCTGCCCTTCTGATCAGGGAAATTGCCGGAGGTGAAATCTCTTCCTCCATTACCGACGTTTATCCAAAACCTGTTGAGCCGGCAAGGGTAGTTCTGCCCTGGTTCAACCTTGACCGCCTTATCGGGAAAACCCTGAACAGGCAGGTTGTAAAAGATATTTTAACCGATCTCGGGATGCTGGTCAGCGAAAATTTCACAAACGGGCTTCAGGGCCTTGACCTTGTAATTCCTTCGTTTAAAGTGGATGTGACCCGGGATGTGGATGTGATAGAAGAAGTTTTGAGGATCTACGGCTATAATAATGTTGAAATACTCCCTGAACTCAGGTCTTCCATGTCATTCACCAAAAAGCCTGACCCGGATAAAATGAGGAATATGATTTCGGACTACCTTTCGGCAAACAGGTTCAACGAGATCATGAGCAACTCATTGTCCCGCTCCCTTTATTACGGGCAGAATCCTGACCTGCCTTCCGAAGCCTGCGTGAAGATACTGAATCCCATAAGCCGTGACCTTGACGTAATGAGGCAAACCCTTTTATTCGGCTGCCTCGAAAGCCTCATCTATAACCTCAACCGTAAATCGGCTGATCTCAGGTTGTACGAGTTCGGAACGGTTTACAGTTTAGCTTCAGGTGTTAAGGATCCCGTTAAAGGCTATCATGAGGAAACCCATTTAGCCATTACGTTAACCGGCAGGTCGATGGCCGAAAACTGGAATGCCGGCGACGGAGCAGTAAACTGGTTTGAGCTGAAAGGCTATATACAGGCTATTTTGCTTAAACTGGGGATAGTTAATGAAACTGCAAATGCCATCCGCAGTCTGACCCAAAAAGAATTTTCGGACCATACCTTTGTGACCGGGATAATGTATTCATTTAACGGCAGGTTTATAGGGAAAGCCGGTCTTTTATCAAAAGCCGTTTTAAAGTTATTTGACATCAGGCAGGATGTGTATCATGCCGAGCTGGACTGGACTTCTTTACTTTCACTCGTGCCGGTAAAGGAGACCCGGTACAGGGAACTTCCGAAGTTCCCGGAAGTCAGGAGGGACCTCGCGTTGCTTCTTGATGAAGCGGTGGAATTCGGGGAAATTGAAAAGCTAGCATACGGTACCGAGAAGAAACTCCTGAAACATGTCGGGCTTTTCGACGTTTATGAAGGCGAGAAGATAGTTAAAGGAAAGAAATCCTATGCCTTGAACTTTCTCCTCAGGGACGATGAAAAAACACTTACGGATAAAGAAATTGATAAATGCATGGATCGTCTGATCAAGGCATTCAGTGATAACTTAAATGCACAGGTTCGTTAGATCTTCTTAACGGAACCATTAAAATCAAAGCTTTGGCAACAAAAGAGAACCTGAATTATTCGGTAAGCCCAACCGGTGAAAAATTTGCTCTTCCTTTGAAGAAGGACTACAAAAAAGAGTTCCTGAGACTGGAACAACTTGTGGGAAAAGCCAGGAAGGAAAAGAAAGAGATTGTCGTTGTCATGGGCATAGGTTTTGTCGGGTCCGTGATGGCTGCAACCGTGGCAGATACAAAAGACAAGAAGGGCAAATGCAGTAAATTCGTTATCGGATGCGACCTGCCGAGCCAGAGAAGCTTCTGGAAGATTGCAAAGATGAACAAGGGCCTGTCGCCGGTCAAGGCCGAAGATCCCGAAGTTGATATCATCATTGACCGCTGTGTCAATAAAAACAAAACACTGGTTGCGACTTTTAACAATGAGTGCCTGAGGTTTGCAAACTGCGTTGTGGTTGACGTACAGTGTGATTTCGTAAAGAAGGAGCTGGGCAATATGCGGAGCGGTGAAACGGATATGGCTGCGCTGGAGGATACGATGAGAACTATAGGGGACAAGATTAACCCTGGCTGCCTGGTCCTTATTGAAACCACCGTTGCCCCGGGCACTACCGAATTCGTAGCCTGGCCGATACTGAAGCAGGAATTCCAGAAACGTGGAATAAAAGATACTCCGCTCTTGGCTCATAGTTTTGAACGTGTGACACCGGGCAAAAATTATGTGGCATCGGTGAGGGACTACTGGAGGGTTTGTTCAGGCTGCGAAGAAGTGGCCCGCAAGCGGGTTGAGAAATTCCTGCACGAAGTCCTGAATACAAAGGATTTTCCCCTCACCGTGATGGATCGGCCGATTGAATCGGAAACCACTAAAATAGTTGAGAATTCCTACCGGGCCACAATTCTTGCCTATCTGCATGAATGGAGCCTTTTCGCTGAACGTAACGGAGTGGACCTGATCAAGGTAGTCAAGGCGATCAAGATGAGGCCCACCCACAGCAATATCATTTTCCCCGGCCCCGGGGTAGGAGGCTATTGTCTTCCGAAGGACGGGGGGCTGGGATACTGGGCCTACAAGCATATCCTGGGTTTTGAGGATGGTGACAAGCTTTTCAGGATTACTCCTGCGGCAATTGACATCAATGATACCCGTGCTTTGCATGTGGCTGAGCTTACGCGTGATGCCCTCCGTAACATGGGCCGTTATATCGCGGGATCGCAGGTGCTCCTTTGCGGCGCTTCTTACCGGCAGGATGTTGGCGATACCAGGTACAGCGGGAGTGAAATGGTTGTGCGCAAGCTCACCGAGATGAGCGCCGATATTAAAGTTCATGATCCCTATGTTGAACACTGGTACGAGCTGGAAGAGCAGGATACATACCCTTCGCCCGGAAGTTCATGGAAGAGGTTCTTCCGCAACCAGGAAGGGCTGAAGAACTCGGTGGTCTCAAAAGACCTTAAAAAAGCACTGAAGGGGGTTGATGCATTCATTCTTGCAGTGCCTCATACCCAGTATCTTCACCTTGATCCTGATGATATAGTGAAATGGGCAGGAGGGCCTATTGCGGTGGTGGATGCTTTTGGTATACTGGATGATGACAGGATACGCCGTTACTTTGAGCTGGGTTGCGAGGTTAAGGCCCTGGGAAGGGGACATCTGGCAAGGCTGAAGAGGGAAGTGAGGAAGTAGGATGCGGGATAAAGGCGCTTCGCGCCGATGCGGGATGAGGGATACACATTAAGAGTTAACAGATAACGATTCACGGATCAGGATTATGGATGTTCAAATGATCAAGCAAAGGTTCGGCATCATCGGGAATTCCCCGCTGCTCGACAGGGCTATTGATATAGCACGCCAGGTTGCTGCAACGGATATTACCGTATTGATCTCGGGTGAAAGCGGAACAGGAAAGGAATTCTTTCCGAAGATCATCCATCAGCTCAGCGCGCGCAAACATGGATCTTATATTGCGGTGAACTGCGGCGCTATTCCCGAAGGCACAATCGATTCCGAACTTTTCGGGCATGAAAAAGGATCTTTTACCGGCGCTCACGAAGCCCGTAAAGGCTATTTTGAAGTGGTCAACGGCGGAACCATCTTCCTGGATGAAGTTGCCGAGTTGCCGCTGGGAACGCAGGTCCGCCTGCTCAGGGTGCTCGAAAGCGGGGAGTTCATCCGCGTTGGTTCTTCAAAAGTGCTGAAAACAAACGCCAGGGTGGTCGCTGCAACGAATGTGAACATTCCTGATGCTGTTGGACAGGGGAAATTCAGGCAGGACCTTTATTACAGGCTGAATACCGTGCCTATTTTCGTGCCGGCTCTCAGGGACAGGCAGGATGACATCTACCTCCTTTTCAGGAAGTTTGCCGCCGATGCGGCAGATAAATACCGCATGCCTCCAATCTCACTGGATGAAGATGCCCAGAAGATACTGATCGCTTACCGCTGGCCCGGAAATATCAGGCAGCTGAAGAACCTTGCCGAACAGATTTCTATCATTGAAAAGACCCGGGTAATAGATGCCCCTACCCTTACCAAATACATGCCCCTGGCACATTCTAGCGACCTGCCGGTTCTTTACAAAGGCCAGGATGCTTCAAATTTTTCGGAAAGGGAACTGCTTTACAAGGTTCTTTTCGACATGAAAAAGGACATGAACGATCTGAAACAGCTTGTTATGAACCTTCTTCAGAATGAACAGCTCATTGGCAATTCCCAGTCTGAAAATTACCAGCTTATCAAGAAGCTTTACCAGGATTTCGGGGAAGTTAAAGAGCAGGCTCGTCCTATTATTGTGCACAATGCCGACAATTCAATGCCTGTGACTGAAACAGTGCAGGACCCTGAAGAGGTTGAGGAATCCCTTTCGCTTGAAAAGAAGGAAAAGGATTACATTAAACGGGCACTTGAAAAATATAAGGGCAGAAGAAAAGAAGCTGCCCGGGAATTGGGGATTTCTGAAAGAACATTATACAGGAAGATAAAGGATTATAATCTTGAATAAACAGCTAAGGTTTCGGGAAGCATGAAGGAGCAGAAAACAATATTATTTAAAACGGACTTGTTTATCCGGGTTTCTTTTCTTTTTCTTACGCTTGCGATGGTCATGCTACCCCTGGTTTCGTGCAAGGTCAGCTACTCCTTCACGGGGGCATCCATCTCGCCCGATGTGAAAACCGTGACCATCCCTTACATGACAAACAGCGCGTCGACGGTGGTCCCTACATTGACCAGGACCCTTACCGATGCACTGAAGGATTATTATACCTCACAAACCAGCCTTCACGTTGTAGACCGGGGCGGGGATCTGGAAGTTGCAGGAAACATCACCGGGTATGCCGTGACGCCTGTCGCAATCCAGGGGAATGAAACGGCCGCAATGAACCGCCTTACTATTACTGTGAACATCAAGTTTATCAACAGGAAGAATACAAAACAAAATGTCGAACAAACATTCTCGAGGTACCAGGATTATCCTGTCGCCGATTTAAATACTGTACAGGACAGGCTCATTGCAACGATTACCGACCAGCTTGTGCAGGATATCTTCAATAAAACGGTCGTCAACTGGTAATTAGGAATTCAGTCTTATATTTGTAGTATGAACCGCCAGCAATTTTCGGAACTGGTTAAAGATCCCCGGTCTCTTGGCGAAGGCAGCATTACGGAGCTGGAGGCTATTCTTAAGCAATATCCTTATTGCCAGACCGCCCAGGTACTTCTGACAGTTAACCTGCTTAAGCAAAACCATTCCTCATACCAGGCGCAATTAAAGAAAGCGGTTGCTTATGCCGGCGACCGTAAAAAGTTAAAGGAGCTTCTTGAAGGAAAAATGCAGCAAACTGCAGCCGCTCCTGTTGTTGCAAGCACAGAAACCCCGGCTGAGGCTGTGGCTGCTGTAAATATTCCCGAACTGCTTCCTGCTGTTGCCACAACCTCAATTGTGCCTGAGGTTATACCCTATACCGCTGGTCCTGATGTCATCCCCGGCCAGGTTCATCCTCCTGTTGCCGATGAAACTCCTGCACTGCACAACCTTGAGATCAAGCCCCCCTTAACGTTCCAGGGAACAGAAGCCAGGCAGGAAAACTATATCGAAGAATCCCTGATAAGTTCTGAAGAGCTGGCACTTGCATCTCCCACCCAGGCGGCTGCAACGGAACAGGAAACTGTGCATCCTGCCGTCATCCTGCCTTTGGTAAACAGGAAATCCGAAGCTTCACTTGAAAAGCTGACCCAGGACGACCTGCTTACAATTGTGAGGAAAAGGCTGGCCGAAATCAATGAGGAAAGGAAAGGGAAAGAGCCCAAACCCGAGCCGGATATACACTGGAAAGAACCTGAAAAGGGAGAGCCTGTTCTGAGACCAGCGGCGGAATTCATCAGGTCAAAAGATGAATTGATAGAAAAATTTATTAAAGAGGAACCCCAGATATCCAGGCCTAAGAAAGAGTTCTTCAACCCGACCTCAAGCTCGCAAAGATCCAACCTGGATGAAGAGGACATTGTGAGTGAGACCCTTGCACAATTATATGCAAAACAGGGTAATTTGCCGAAAGCGATCCACATTTATGAGAAATTATCCTTGCGATTCTCCGAAAAAAGTCGTTACTTTGCGGCCCAAATTGAAAATCTTAAAGGAAATACCAGCCAGGCCAGAGAAGCCGGCGGTTAATCCGGAGAGCATAAAATAATCATACAAAATACAAATTATGGGCGTTTACATCGTTGTTTCAGTACTTATTCTTATCGCATCGGCTCTGATGGTGCTGGTTGTGCTGGTCCAGAATTCAAAGGGCGGCGGCCTTGCTTCAAATTTCGCATCTTCGAACCAGTATATGGGTGTAAGGAAAACAGCTGATTTTCTTGAAAAGATGACATGGACCCTTGCAATTGTTTTACTGGTTTTAAGCCTGTTCTCCATCTTTTCAATTCCTAAAAACCAGGGTACCACCCCGGTCCAGGAAAGCGAGATCAAAAAGCAGATCGACCAGTCAAAAACAACCCCTATCAAGGACTTCCAGCCAAATCCCGCAGCAAAGAAAAAATAAGGAGTTTCCTGTTTTTAACATCGGAATAAAGCATAGCTGTTTCATAACATATGGAACAGCTTTTTTTATCCTTATAATGTCAGAATGTCAGAAAATATGACAAGGGGATTTTAGGTAATGCAGATTTGCTGAAAAATTGTCCTTATTTATACTCTTAATCATTTTGGCATGGTTTCTGACAATAATGGATGAAAAACCAAGTGAATTTCATAATGTTTAACTTTTAATAGTTTAAAAATGGCAAAAGTAAAGATTAAACCTCTGGCAGACCGGGTACTGGTTGAGCCAGCCGCGGCAGAAGAAAAAACTGCAGGCGGGATTATTATCCCTGATACTGCAAAAGAGAAACCGCAGAAAGGCACCGTTGTGGCTGTTGGCCCCGGTAAAAAGGACGAACCTATGACAGTTAAAGTTGGTGATCTTGTTCTTTACGGAAAATATTCCGGAACTGAAATCACAGTTGATGGCGGCAACTATCTTATCATGCGCGAATCGGACATCGTCGCTGTTATCTGACCATCATTGGCATTAATGAATCATTCACATTGAAACCCTTAAAACAAAATTAGAAATGGCAAAGGATATTATTTTTAATATTAAAGCAAGAGAGTCTCTGAAGAAAGGTGTTGACGAGCTCTGTAACGCAGTGAAGGTGACCCTTGGCCCTAAAGGCCGTAATGTCATCATTGAAAAATCATATGGTTCACCTGTTGTAACCAAAGATGGTGTTACCGTTGCAAAGGAAGTTGAATTAAAGGACCCTATTGAAAACGTTGGAGCACAGATGGTAAAGGAAGTTGCTTCCAAAACCAGCGACCTCGCCGGTGACGGTACTACCACAGCTACCGTTCTGGCCCAGTCGATATTCACAACCGGTCTCAAGAACGTTACCGCAGGTGCCAATCCTATGGACCTGAAGCGCGGTATTGACAAGGCCGTCATTGAAGTCATCAAATCACTGAAAGCCCAGACCAAACAGGTTGGCGACACCATGGAGAAGATCCAGCAGGTTGCAACCGTTTCGGCCAATAACGACGTATTTATCGGCAAGATGATTGCCGAGGCAATGGAAAAGGTAAAGAAAGAAGGCGTAATCACTATCGAAGAAGCTAAAGGTATCGAAACTACCGTAAAGGTTGTTGAAGGCATGCAGTTCGACCGTGGTTATATCAGTCCTTACTTTGTGACCGACACTGAGAAGATGGAAGTAGTTTATGAAAATCCTTACATCCTCATTTACGACAAGAAGATCTCCGTAATGAAGGACCTGCTTCCGGTATTGGAAAAGGTTGTTCAGACTGGCCGCCCCCTCATCATCATTGCTGAGGATATGGAAGGCGAAGCTCTTGCCACTTTAGTTGTCAACAAGATCCGTGGCACACTTAAAGTAGCTGCCATAAAGGCTCCGGGTTTCGGCGACCGCCGTAAGGAAATGCTTGAAGATATTGCTATCCTCACAGGTGGTACCGTCATCAGCGAAGAAAAAGGGTATAAGCTCGAAGATACAACCCTGCAGTACCTTGGCCAGGCCGAGAAAATGACCATTGACAAGGAAAACACTACCATCATCAACGGACAGGGTAAGAAAGCCGACATCCAGGGAAGGATCGGCCAGATCAAATCTCAGATCGAAAAGACCACCAGCGACTACGACCGTGAGAAACTGCAGGAACGTCTTGCAAAACTTTCAGGTGGTGTTGCCGTGATCTATGCCGGTGCTGCATCCGAAGTTGAAATGAAAGAGAAGAAAGACCGTTTTGACGATGCTCTCCATGCAACCCGTGCAGCCATCGAAGAAGGTATCATTCCAGGGGGCGGCGTCGCTTTCATCCGCGCTATCAAGGCCATCGAAAAGCTGAAAGGCTCAAACGATGATGAAAACACAGGCATCCAGATCATCAAACGCGCCCTTGAAGAACCCCTTCGCCAGATCGTTGAAAACGCAGGCCTTGAAGGTTCCGTTATTGTTCAGAAAGTAAAGGAAGGCAAAGATGACTTTGGTTTCAATGCCAATACCGAAGAATATGAAAACCTCTTCCAGGCAGGCGTTATTGATCCTACCAAGGTAGCCCGCGTAGCTCTTGAAAACGCCGCATCCATAGCCAGCATGCTGCTGACCACCGAATGTGTCATCGTTACCCATAAAGAAGAAAAAGCCCCTGCAATGCCCCCGATGAACCCGGGAATGGGCGGCATGGGTGATATGTACTAATAATCACAATGCTTTGTTAAAAAAAACCCTGCCAGCGCAGGGTTTTTTTATTTCCATTTTTGTAGTTTTGAGAAAATGAATTTTTGAATGGTTTAAAATTCTCATACACATGAAATTATCGGTGTTCACATTCAGCATAATAGCAGGCTGTGCTTGTTTTTTTTCTTTAGCCGGGCAAACTGTATCTCCGGGTCTGCCAATAGATCCTGATTCCAGGAAGATCACGTACAAGGATGTCGTAACCCAGGAAGGGACCCCTGGCTACCTGTATGATAAAGCCATACAGTGGTTTAATTACTATTACCTGAGCCCGGCCTCGGTTTTTTCGGTCCAGGACAGGGTGAACGGCAAGGTTGAAGGGATTGGCAGGCTTAAGATCTTCAACGGGGATGCGAAAACGGGGAGTAAACTGGAAGGCAATATTGTGCTGTACACGATTAAAATAGAGTTCAAGGAAAATCGTTTCCGTTATACAATTACAGATTTCAGCCTGAAAATGGCCTCGAGGTACCCTATAGAAAAATGGTTGAATAAAGAGGACCCGGCATATAATTCCAATTGGGATTCTTATCTTTACCAGGTTGATACCACCATGCAAAGGCTGGTTTCGACCCTGAAAGAAAAAATGAAACCAACTGTTGTCAAGAAGGATGAGTGGTAAACTGATTTCCGACATCCGTGATCTTTCACCCGAAGAAATAAAGTCATTTTTTATCGTCCATAAAGAAAAGCCTTTCAGGGGTGCCCAGGTTTTTGACTGGCTGTGGAAAAAGCAGGGCGCATCCTTCGATGAAATGACGGATATCCCGAAAACCTGCCGGGGATTGCTGAAAAGCAATTTTACTTTTTATAAAGCGATACCCGAAAAAACACAGGAAAGCAGGGATGGTACCATCAAGATCGGGTTCAGGCTCCATGATGATACCATGGTCGAAGGGGTGCTCATTCCTTCGGGAGGAAGGTTTACAGCCTGTGTTTCTTCCCAGGTGGGATGTCCTTTAGGCTGTGTTTTCTGCGCGACCGGGCAGCTGGGGTTCAAGAGGAACCTGAGCCCGGGCGAGATCTTTGACCAGGCTGCCTGCCTGAATTCACTGGCATTAAAACAAAGCATCAGCAATGCCGGCCTGTCAAACATCGTTTATATGGGAATGGGGGAGCCTTTGCTCAACTATGAAAATGTAAAAAAATCCGTTGAAATGGTAACGTCTGCCGATGGCATGGGAATGTCGCCCCAGAGGGTAACCATTTCAAGCCTGGGGATTCCTAAAATGATACGTCAGATGGCAGATGAAGGGCTGAAATGCCAGTTCGCCCTTTCTCTGCATTCTGCCTTCAATGAAAAAAGGAACAGGCTGGTCCCCTTTAACATGAAGCATACTGTTGAAGAGCTTAAGGACGCGCTGAAGTATTACTATAAAGAAACCGGGAAACGATTTACCATAGAATACATTCTTTTCAGGGATGTCAACGATTCCCTGGCCGATGCAAGTGAACTTGCTGTTTTCTGCAGGAATTTCCCGGTCAAAGTCAATCTTCTGGAATACAATGAAGTTGAAGGAACCGGCCTGTACCGTTCAGAACCTGAGAAACTGAATGCATTTGCAGGTTTTCTTGAGAAGAAAAACATGGTTGTCAATATCCGTATAAGCCGGGGGAAAGACATAGACGCCGCCTGCGGGCAGCTGGCAGGGAAAAATAAATAACGAAAGGCGCATTTAAGGATAACACATATGGGAACAGCAAACTTCACAGTCTCCGGCAACATCGTGGATGTTGCAGGGAAAAGGATTTTCAGGGGCAGTATCCTCGTTGAGAACGGTATTATCAAAAAGGTCAGCGAAGGCCCGGCAGCCGGGGATCATTATATTCTTCCCGGCCTGATCGATGCCCACATCCATATCGAGAGTTCCATGCTGATTCCTTCGGAATTTGCCAGGCTGGCAGTGGTCCATGGCACTGTCGCAACTGTTTCGGACCCCCATGAGATAGCTAATGTGCTTGGAGTGCCGGGAATAAAATTCATGATAGAGAATGGAAGCAAGGTCCCGTTTAAATTCAATTTCGGAGCCTCTTCCTGCGTGCCTGCCACATCGTTTGAAACTTCGGGGGCCAGGCTTGGTATAAAAGAGTTAAAGGAGTTGCTATCGATGAAGGAAGTGAAATACCTTTCAGAGATGATGAATTTTCCCGGTGTGTTGTTTGAAGATCCAGAGGTTATTGAGAAGATCCGGCTTGCCGCTGAATATGGGAAGCCAGTCGACGGCCATGCTCCCGGACTGACGGGCGATGATGCAGCCAGGTATATTAATGCAGGAATCAACACCGATCATGAGTGCTTTACAAAGGAAGAAGCACTTGGCAAAATAATGCTGGGGATGAAGATCCTTATAAGGGAGGGAAGCGCTGCTAAAAATTTCGGGGAACTGTCGGGACTTATTGATGAATTTCCCGATATGGTGATGTTCTGCAGTGACGACAAGCATCCCGATGATCTTGCCGAAGGACATATCAATGAGCTGGTGAAGAGGGCGCTGGCAATGGGCCTGGATTTATTTAATGTTCTCAGGGCGTGTACTTTAAATCCTGTGAATCATTATAAACTGGACGTAGGACTGTTGAGGGAAGGTGATGATGCGGATTTTATAATTGCTGATAACCTGAAGGATTTCAATATTTTGGAGACTTGGGTTAAGGGCATCAAGGTTGCAGCATCAGGCAAGACCCTGATAGAGCCCGTAAGCGAAATCCCATTCAATAACTTCAACATAGGGCCGGTTTCACCTGAAAGTATACAGCTCAGGCCCCGGGGAAGCAGGATCCGCGTACAGGAGGCATATGACGGTCAGCTGATTACAGGCATCCTTGAAGTTGAGCCCCGACTTGTCAATGGTTTTACCGTGAGCGATCCCGACAGGGATATCCTCAAGCTTACAGTTAAAAACAGGTACTCGGAAAGCCTTGCAGGAATAGGATTTATCAAGGGCCTGGGTCTGAAGCGGGGGGCAATAGCTTCCTGTGTTGCCCATGACAGTCATAATATTGTCGCGGCCGGAACAGATGACGAATCAATAATACGGGCGATTAATCTCATCATCAAAAACAGGGGAGGGATCTCCGTGGTGGATGGTGATACTGAGGAGGTCCTGCCGATGCCTTTTGCAGGTATCATGACAGTTGAGGACGGATATAGTGTGGCAGAAAAATACCGGCGGATGGACAAACTGGCGAAATCACTGGGGAGCTGTTTACGCTCTCCTTTTATGACCCTCTCATTTATGGCCTTGCTTGTTATTCCCAGCCTCAAACTCAGCGACCGGGGCCTTTTCGATGGTAAAAACTTCGCTTTTACTGAACTGTTTATAATTTAACAGAAAAAAACATCTACATATTTAGGAGAGTGCAATATTCTTTTTATCTTTGCGTGGAAATTTAAAACCTTGATTACCATGAAGAAGAAACCTACACTAGACCTCCAGAAGCTGGAAACAGCCGCCAGTAAACTCAGGGCCATGGCTCATCCAATGCGTATTGCTATTATCGACCTTCTCACTGATAACAAGAAACTTACGGTTACTGAGATTTACGAGAACCTGAACATTGAACAGGCATCGGCCTCTCATCATCTGAACATTCTGAAGAATAAGGGTATTCTCGAATCAAAGAGGGATGGTAAGATGATATTTTACTCACTGAAAATTACAACTTTAACCCAGGTGATCGACTGCATCAACCAATGTGTCGAGGCTTAGGCGCATGATTTTTCAAGGGGCCCATTTTTCTTCTACATCCCAGTTTGCTCTTATTTCAAGGGTTTTTTGAAGAAAAGAGACCTTTTCGGGTTGTACCATCTTTTTAAAATTGCCTGTATCCCAGCGGCCGTTATGGTTACGGTCAAAGATGGCTTTTACCTTAAATTTCCCGGGGTTCAGGTATTCAAACCTGATTTTTCCGCTGGTATTTATTTTCCTTTCAACCAGCACTATATCCTTTTCGTTCAGAAGTTGTATAACGTAATCACCGGGTTGTTTTACTATATCGATATCCATGATCAGGTTCCCGAACTCCCTGGCCTGCCTGGTTTTGAAGGAACTCCTTATGGTATCATTGGACAGGCCGTTAATACCTGTAAATACTGAATCAGGAATAAAGACGGAGTAGTTTTTATCTTCTTTCCATTTGGCTTCTATATAAAGCAAGCGTTTCAGGCTATCGGCAAAATATACTTTTGGCTTCAGAGTATCCTTTTCCTGTAACAGACGGATCCGCTTCAGTTTGGCAGAGGCGATCGGATAGGAGAAAGTGAGGGTGAAATTCCCTGCAAACTGGTTCAGGGTTGCAGCAATGGTATTATTACTTACCACAAGATAGCTTTTGACGGGTTCCTTCTTTTTGGAAGAAGTGGAATTTTTCGAACTCACGTCCATTTTAAGCGTATCGAGTACTTTGCCTGCACTTGAAACCTGTACTATCAGGGAGTCCATTTCCGGGTCTGTCAGCCAGAGGTAGACGGAGTCCTTACGAGGAGTATATTCAGTTAATGCCCATTGCTTTGCAGTGTCACAATTCAATGGCTTAAGTTTGGGTGCCTTAATTGGAAAACGGAAGACCAGGAGGACAAGCCCTTTTTTTACAAGCAGGGATTTCTGGATCCTCTGTATTGAATCAGCATCATCAAATAAGAGCAAAAGATGATCAGGAAAAGCAGCTGGCTTCGCTGCAGTATCCTTTTTCGTTGTATCCGCTGCAATTTTTATTTTTCTTTTAAGGCTGGCCGTTTCCTTTGCTTTAATCCTGACTGTATCTGTTCCAGCCTTCAGGCTGTCCTTTTTAAGAGTAGAAGAATCTATTTTTGGTTTAGGGATATAATACGGATGTACCAGGCTGTCGCTGAACGCAACTTTCTCGGTAGCCTGGTCAAAAATCAGGTTGCCGTTCAGATCGGCCAGGGCTGTAAGTTTCATGGGCGAAGATCTCAGGTTGTGAAACTGGAATTCCCCTTTCTCATTTATTTTTGTCACATAATATGGCTTGACCTTCATAGGCAGTGAATCCATGGGAATAGTGTCGCAGCGGTCGATATAAAGCAAGGCAAACACATCCTTAGGAGTGGTCAGATCAAATGCATTCATAACATTCCCGCGAAGGCTTAGGGAATCAATGTAAGGACCGGTGCTGAAGGTATAAGAAAATCCTGTAAGTATATTGTTCTCGGTAATATCGGAAATGGATTTGCCAAAGTCGATGCTGTAGGTGGTATTGGCGGCAAGGGTGTCATCAATCTTCACAATAAGGCTTTTTCCTCTGAGTTTAAGGTCGGGAAGGGTTTTGAGAGGAGGGGAGACGTTGACTTCGGCGGCCTGGTTTTTAAGGGCAATGAATTCATCAAAATCAATTTTAATGCTGTTGTCTTTAAAGTTAGCCGAGAAATCCGGGGGGTCTGATTTCAGCACTTTTGGAGGTTTAGTATCCTTGGGGCCGCCTTCAGGTGCTACCGGGTTGGCACAAGAAAGCAGCAGCAAACACAGGGATAAAACCAAAAGAGATATAGAAATCCTGGAATGTTTCATAGAAACAGCAGTAAGGGTTTATTAGCTTCCAAAATTACCAATCGTTTTTGTATCATCTGCGTTTTTTTTACTAATTTTGAGGTGAAATTTCCGGCAGATCAGATTATTCATTGTTAATTTACAAACAATTACAGTATGTCAGGTCACAATAAATGGTCCACGATAAAGCGTAAAAAGGGAGCTTTGGATGCAAAACGTTCTAAGCACTTTTCGAAAATTATCAAAGATATAACAATAGCGGTAAAAGAAGGCGGCCCTGATCCTGACGGAAATCCCAGGCTTCGCCTTGCGATTGCCAATGCAAAGGGTGCATCAATGCCTAAGGAAACCATACAGAGGGCTATTAATAAGGGCACCGAAAAAGACTCAGCAATACTGCTTGAAACAACTTACGAAGGCAAAGGGCCTCACGGGATAGCAATCTTCGTGGAATGTACCACCGACAACCTTCAGAGAACGGTTTCGAACATCAGGGCACATTTCAATAAGCACGGAGGGGAGTTAGGGACCAACGGTTCACTTGCATACCTGTTCGACCGCAAGGGCGTTTTTGACATTCCAAAAGGGGACCTGGTTCAGGATGATTTTGAAATGGAACTGATCGACGCCGGTGCCGAAGATATTTCCGTGGAAGAGGATACTTTTTCGGTTACAACAGCAATGGAGGACTTCGGTTCAATGATGAAGAAGCTTGAGTCCATGAATATAGAACCTGAAAGCGCCTCCCTGCAAAGGATCCCGAAATCCTATGTCACACTTGAAGAAGATTCAACACGTAAAGCGCTTAAGCTGATAGATATTCTCGAAGAGGACGAAGACGTTCAAAATGTCTTTCACAATCTCCTCATCAGCGACGAGATGGCCGACAGTCTCTCGTAAGTCTCAGACCTCGCAGATATACTGTGTGAGGTTAGTCCCCTTGTTCAGGTTCAGCTTTTTCCTAAGCCTTATACGTGAGATTTCGGTGCTGGGAGCTGTGATCTTAAGAATATGTGCAATTTCCTTGGTATTCAGGTTCATCCTCAACAGTGCGCATAATTTATGATCGTTGGGAGTTAACTGCGGATACACTTTACGAAGGCGGTCGAAAAACCCGGGATGGATCTTTTCAAAATGAGCCTTGATCCTGTACCAGTCGTTGTCAAATTTGATATTGTCGTCAATGGTCTTCAGCACCTTTGCGATCTCGTTCCTCGTTATAATCTTTTCGTTTTTCAGCAGGCGGTTGATATCCTTCTTGATCAAACCGATGATTTTATTTTTCTGGCTGATGAAGATTGACGAGGTGGCAAGTTCGCGGTTGATTAGATCAAGTTCCATCTGGTGCTTCTGCTTTAACAGCTGATTCACTTTCTGCTCGGCCCTGATCCTTTCCTGAAGCCTCTGGTTGCGTTCTTTCTCGACTTTCTTCCGCTGTTCGATCTCGTTTTTCAATTCTGAGATGATGCGCTCATTGGTTATTTCAAGGTTCCTCTGGTAATTGGCAACTTCAATGGCAGCCCTGATCTGGTCAATATCAACCGGTTTGAACAGGTAAGCATAAGGTTTTAGTGAGAAAGACTTGGCAAATACCTCGCTTTTATTCATTGAAGTAAGAAAGATAATGCCGCAATTGTAGTTTTCGGTCAGAACCCTGGCGGCTTCAATCCCATCCATTTTCCCTGCCAGTTTAACATCCATGATCACAATATCCGGTTCTTTCTTTTGTTCCTTTAAGCCCGCAATATTTTCGACTGCATTTTCTCCTTTTGTATCAATGCCCAGGATTACATAACCGAATTCTGTTAACTTCGCTCTTAGGTCATGAGCGATAATCAACTCATCTTCAACGATATAAATACTGATGGGTGCCATAATTTATGTATGTTTAAGTTAAAACCTGAAGTCTGCTTTTTCTATAATATTATATGTATTGATTGCTATGACAAGTTCTTCATTGGTGGGCATTACCATGGCCAGGACTTTTGAACCGGGTTTCGTCAGAATCGCCTCTCTTCCCCTTATCCCGTCGTTACGTTCAGGATCAAAATCAACTCCAAGGAATTCCAGGCCCTGAAGTATCCTTTTACGCGTTTCAAAATCATTTTCACCTATGCCGCCAGTAAGAATAATGAGGTCAACGCCTCCCATTGCCGCAGCGTAAGAACCTATATATTTCTTAACCCTGTAAGCGTACATGTCCAGGGCTAGCTGTGCCCTCTCAACACCCTGGGCGGCGGCCATTTCCACATCCCGCATATCGTATGAAATGCCTGATATCCCGCAAACACCGCTTTGCTTATTAAAGAGGTTGTTGGTGTCCTTGATGCTCAGGTTTTCTTTTTCGGCTATGTATAATAATACACCAACATCCACATCACCGGTGCGTGTGCCCATCATCAGTCCTTCAACCGGAGTGAACCCCATGGAAGTGTCGACAGATTTACCCTGGTTGATGGCGGCAATTGATGAACCATTCCCAAGATGACAGGTGATAATTTTATTGGATTTGTAATTTCTTCCAAGATACCGGCAGGCTTTTTCGCCAACATACTGATGCGAGGTGCCGTGGTATCCGTAACGCCTTATCCTGTACTTTTCATAATATTCGTAAGGCAGGGGATACAGATAGGCATAGGAAGGCATGGTCTGGTGAAACGATGTGTCGAATGTAGCTACCTGGGGCACATGGGGCAGAATAGCTTCCATCGATAATATGCCTTTCAGGTTTGCAGGGTTGTGGAGAGGGGCAAGTTCAATGCATTTCTCAATGCCTTCCTTGACTTCAGCATTGATAAGAACGCTGGTATTGAATTTTTCACCTCCGTTCACCACCCTGTGGCCAACGGCATCTATCTCGTTCACATCTTTTATAAGCCCGTATTCAGGGTGCTTAAGGGTTTCAAGTATCAGGTAAATCCCATCCTGATGATCGGGGATAGGCTTTACAATCTTCACTTTTTCTTTATCTGTAACCTGATGAGTGAGTTCGCTTTTTTCAAGGCCTATCCTTTCAAGCAAGCCTTTGGCTAAGAGTTCGGCTTCGTCGCCGATATTAAATAACCTGTATTTAATCGAGGAACTGCCGCAGTTTAATACAAGAATTTTCATGTTTTTAACAAGTTTTTATAGTAATTTTTAGTTTGATTATCAAGCCACAAGCGCCTGAAAAATCGAAATTGTTAGGTTGTACAAACTTACAACTAAAATACATAATTCCAAATAGAAAACGAAAAAAAATTAAGGAATTTTTATGGTGAATGTTATATTGTTAAAGATCAAGTTATTTTACCTTCAGCTTAGGTATTCCCAATTAAGGTTGTATTTTTGAACCGTAAATTCCTGCAATTAATATTCTGCGCGCATGCCCCTGATCAATTCGGTTATTTCATGGTTGATGAAAAAGCGGATACACCAGATCGAGCTTTTCATGAAATATCCCCTGGAAGTTCAGCAGGAGTTACTGAGAAAGCTACTTGTATCTGCCAAAAATACAGAATGGGGCAAACGGTATGATTTCCGTTCGATACAGTCCTATGATGAATTTCGCAGCCGTTTGCCGCTGAATGATTATGAATCCCTTAAACCCTTTGTCGACCGGTTAAGGCAGGGTGAAAACAATATCCTCTGGCCGACCGAGATTAAATGCTTTGCCAAATCATCCGGGACTACAAACGATAAAAGCAAATTCATCCCTGTGAGCCAGGAAGCGCTTGAGGAATGTCATTTCAAAGGAGGCAAGGACCTGCTCTCGATCTATTGCAACAATCATCCCGAGACCAATCTCTTTGCAGGTAAGGCTATTGCTATGGGCGGGACCCACCAGATCGTGGAGGTGAATAATGAATCCTATTATCTCGGTGATCTTTCGGCTATCCTTATACAGCATTTGCCTGTTTGGGTTGAATACCTAAGGACACCGGGTCTTTCGATAGCGCTGATGGATGAATGGGAGTCTAAAATTGAAAAAATGGCGGCTGCAACCTTACAGCATGATGTCACAAATATTTCGGGGGTCCCTTCATGGACGTTGTTACTGTTCCGTAAAATACTTGAACTTACCGGGAAACCAAACCTGACTGAAGTATGGCCTAATTTTGAACTCTACATACACGGGGGTGTGAATTTTATCCCTTACCGTGAACAATTCAATAGAATTCTTCCTTCAGATAAGGTTAATTACCTCGAAACGTACAATGCCTCCGAAGGATTTTTCGGGATACAGGACAGGATTGGGGCAGATGACATGCTTTTGATGCTTGACTACGGGATCTTTTATGAATTTATTCCTCTTGAAGACGGCAGTTTTGATACCTCAAAAGTGATCGCCCTGAACGAGGTGAAACCCGGTGTTAATTATGCTGTTGTTATTACAACCAACGCGGGTTTATGGAGGTATATGCTGGGCGATACCGTGAAATTCACCTCGGTAAGCCCCTACCGTATACAGATAACGGGTCGTACAAAGAACTTCATCAATGCATTCGGCGAGGAGCTCATCATTGATAATGCTGAAAAAGCACTGTCAGTTGCATGCAAAAAGTGTAATGCGCAAATATTTGAATTCACCGCAGCCCCGGTTTATTACAATGAGCAAAGAGGGGCTCACCAATGGCTGATAGAGTTTGAGAAAAAGCCCGAGGATCTCGGGTTCTTCACCGAAACACTCGATAACGCATTAAAATCCCTGAATTCCGATTACGAGGCCAAGAGGTACCATGATCTTTTACTCGGTGAACCACAGATCCATATTATTCCTGCAGGCACATTTTACAAATGGCTGAAGCTGAAAGGAAAACTTGGAGGACAAAATAAAGTTCCGCGTCTTGCGAATGACAGGACTTATGTGGAGGAGATACTTGCATTGGTATCGGTTGACAGCAGTGATTATAAGTCCCCTTAAACATCCTTTTAAAGGATAATCGTACCCGGGCCCCGGAACATCCCCCGGGTTTAATAAATTGACAGGCTTTTCGAAATTTATCATTGTATTTGTCCAGTTCATAAAATTCATGTAGGTTTGACAGTAAATTCCGATTTATGCATATTGCCATTGCTGGAAATATAGGTTCAGGAAAAACAACGCTGACCAGCCTTCTGGCCAAAAACCTGAAATGGGAAGCACATTATGAGGACGTTGATACCAATCCTTACCTTCATAGTTTTTATGAAGATATGCAAAGATGGTCGTTTAATCTTCAGGTTTATTTCCTTAATAGCCGTTTCAGACATATCATTGAGATCAGGAAGTCGGGAAAAACGATAATCCAGGACCGCACCATTTATGAAGATGCATACATCTTCGCTCCAAACCTGCATTCAATGAACCTGATGAGCACCCGGGATTTTGAGAACTACAAATCTTTGTTCGAACTTATAAGTTCCCTGATAAAACCTCCCGATCTGATCATTTACCTTAGGGCAAGTGTGCCCACACTGGTAAGCCAGATCCAGAAACGGGGAAGGGAATACGAGAGTGCCATCCGCATAGATTACCTTAAAAACCTCAACGACATGTACGAGGAATGGGTGGAAAGTTACAATCTCTCGAAAATCCTTTTTATCGATGTCGACAATCTGAAAGTCAATGAAAACACCGAGCATCTTGACGTTGTCATCGACAAGGTCAATGCCGAACTTCATGGATTGTTTTAGATCCTGGTTCATATGAAAGTTCTTGGTGTTATACCGGCACGCTATTCTTCGACGAGGTTCCCGGGCAAGCCCCTGGCTGTAATCGACGGAAAAAGCATGATACTCAGGGTTTACGAACAGGCCACATCATGCCCCGGGCTTGATGAAGTCGTTGTTGCCACCGATGACCAGAGAATTGAAAAACATGTACTGGCTTTCGGAGGCAGGGCCATGATGACATCGGGGCATCATAAAAGCGGAACGGAAAGGTGCAGCGAAGTCTGCCGGGAATTCAGGGAGAACCGCCGGGAATTCGATGTGATTGTAAACATACAGGGCGATGAGCCTTATATTCAACCTGGGCAGATCACCCAGTTGATAAGCTGTTTTGATTCAGCGGGAACAATGATTGCCTCACTGATGAAAAAGATAAGTTCCGGGGATGAGCTGTTCAATCCCAACGTGGTTAAAGTGCTCACCGCTGCCGGTGGAAGGGCTTTATGCTTCAGCCGTGCTGCAATTCCTTTTATCAGGGACAGGGAAGCGGCGACATGGACTGAACATTTCAGTTTCTTTAAACATATCGGTATATATGGTTACAGGCCCGATGTCCTGATGAAGATCGTGCAGTTGCCCCCTTCGGCCCTTGAGGCGGCAGAATCCCTTGAACAGCTCAGGTGGCTTGAGAACGGGTATGAAGTGATCCTGAAGGAAACCGGTTTTGAAAGTATTGCCGTTGACACTCCTGCCGATTTATTAAAACTTACTAACAGGAAATAAAGGGGCAAGCCCCATTTACGTATCTTCGCAGCAAGCATTTTTGTAATTATGGATGTGCGGATAATGATTTCCCGTTTATTGGAAGAACATGATTGTGTAATACTTCCCGGTTATGGAGGTTTTATAGGCAATTATGCCCCTGCAAGGATTGATCCGGTTAGCCATACATTTATCCCTCCGTCAAAGAAAATTCTGTTCAATATAAACCTTAAGCAGAACGACGGTTTGCTGTGTAACCGTTTAGTGACCGATGAAGGGGTTTCCTATGCCGATGCACTGGCTCTTGTGAATGAGCTGGTAACAAACATCAGGCATAACCTGAAAAGCGGCAAGTCCTTTATCATTCCCGAAGTTGGCAGGCTGTTTGCCGGCAGGGAAGGGACGCTACAGTTCGAACAGGCAAAAGACCACAATCTTTTACCCGATGCATTCGGCCTTCAGTCCTTTGTATCACCTCCCGTAAGCAGGAATTCATACTCCGACAGGTTCGAAAAAGTTCTCGTTCCCCAGCAGAGGGATATTTCGGCTCCCAGGAAACAATTTCCACGCTCGCTTAAATGGGCTGCCATGCTTGCAATCCCTATAGGGGCGGCGGCTATCATCGGAATAACCCAGTACGACAAGCTCAGGAATCCCTCGGTAAACAATGCAGGTATTCTCAGTTCGGTCTTCTCACGTTTCTCTGCATCCTCGCTGGTTGAAAAAAAGGAAGCGCCTGCACACGGGCCCGAGATCAATTACGATTTCGGAGCAATCCCTTCGATGTTCAGCGAAACTGCAGCATCTTCCGTCCCTGTGGCAAGGCCTTCAACTGACCCGGATATGGACATGCTTGTGAATTCAGCAAAGCAGACGGCCGACAGGATTTCAGACAATAACTCCCTCACCGGCGATAATAAAACGGCGAACCCATTGATGGTTCCCGATATTGATGAGAAATCACTGACCTCGTTTTCCGAAACCCATGCCCCGGAAATTCATGCTTCAGCAACCCATGCTTCGGTAACCCATTCGTCTGAATCGCTTGCCCCCATTAATAAGAGCGATGGAATAGCCATTATCATCGGGGCTTTTAAAGTGCGTGAAAATGCTTTGAAATGTGTTCAGGATGCCACTTCCAAAGGTCTGAATGCAGGAATTTACGATCGTTCCAGGACCGGTCTTTACAGGGTTGCAATCACCTCGGCCGGCAAGCAGAAATCCGCCGAAAGTCTTCTCAGTGAAGCCAGGTCCAATGGATTCTCTGGCGCCTGGCTGCTCGCAAAATAGTACTTCGACGTGCCTAAAAAAAAGCTGATCCATTTTAAGGAAAATCTCACCTTCCCGTTTCTTTTCCAATTCAGGTATCATGAACTCGGCAATGCATTTGCCCTAAAAGGCCACTGGAATGAAAAGTTCTTCCTTAACTCCAACCCGATCATCCTGGAGCTTGGTTGCGGAAAAGGTGAATACACAGTCGGACTTGCAAAAGCTCATCCCGAAATAAACTTTATAGGAATAGATGTGAAAGGCGCCCGCCTTTGGAGAGGGTGCAAGACAGTCATGGAGGAGAAACTGGGGAATGTGGCATTTATCAGGAGCATGGTCGATCATATCGAATATTTTTTCGATAGTGGGGAGGTCTCAGGTATATGGATCACTTTCCCCGACCCCCAGCCGAAGAAAAAGAATCAGCGCCTCACATCCAACCGTTTCCTCGGAAAATATATGAATGTCATCAGCCCCAATGGCCAGGTCTTCCTGAAAACCGACAGCAGGGATTTCTTTGATTTCACACTGAATGGTATTCATGAAAACGGCCATGAGCTTGGGTTTAAAACAGACGACCTTTACCATTCAGGTACAACCGAAGATGTGATTACAATTCAGACCTATTACGAACAAATGTGGCTGGAAATGGGTAAAAAGATCTGTTACCTCAGGTTCAGTTTTAAAAACAGCAAATAAACACCTTATGAGAAAATCCATACTGTTAATCCTGGCCCTTATGAGCCTGTTGCCATTGGTAATGATGGCCGAAGAAGGATTATGGCCGCCTGTCGTCCTCAACAGCATCATCAGTGAAATGCAGAAGAAGGGATTGAAACTGGGCGCCGACGATATTTACAGTATAAATCACTCTTCCCTGAAAGATGCCGTGGTTCAGTTCGGAGGAGGATGTACGGGGGTGCTGGTATCGGAGAGCGGCCTGCTTCTTACAAACCACCACTGCGGTTTTGGCTCTATCCAAAGGCAAAGCAGCCTGGAGCATGACTACCTGACCAAAGGTTTCTGGTCGGGTTCCATGGAAGAGGAACTGCCGAACCCGGGACTTACCGTTACTTTTCTTATCAGGATGGAAGACGTGAGCAATAAAGTCCTTGAAAATGTTACCCCTGCCATGAGTGAGCAGGAACGTGCGGCTATGATAAAAAAGAACACCGACAGAATTGAAAAAGATGCAGTGAAAGGTACGGGCTATGAAGCAAAAATCAAACCCTTTTATTACGGCAACCAGTATTTCCTCTTTATCAATGAGGTATTTAAGGATATACGGCTTGTTGGCGCTCCTCCTGCCAATATAGGAAGTTTCGGGGGCGATACGGATAACTGGGCCTGGCCCAGGCATACGGGCGATTTTTCCATTTTCAGGATCTATGCCTCCAGGGATAATAAACCCGCGGATTACTCAAAAGACAATGTTCCATATAAACCCAGAAAGTTCCTTTCGGTTTCCATCAGGGGAGTGGAAAAAGGTGACTTTACTATGGTTTTCGGTTTCCCGGGGACTACGAAAGAATATCTCACATCCTTTGGTACAGACCTGATCGCATTCAAGGAGAACCCGGTGAAAGTGGCATTCAGGCAGAGAAGGCTTGATATTATAGAGGCAGCAATGTCCTCCGACACCAGGACAAGGATACAGTATGCCTCAAAGCGGGCCGGGATAGCCAATGGCTGGAAAAAAATGATAGGCGAAAGCAAAGGTGTGAAGCGCCTCAACACCCTGGGCCTGAAGCAGGAACTGGAGAAGGGGTTTATTGCCTGGGCCAATGCTAACCCGGACAGGGCCAAAAAATACGGAAACCTCATACAGGTTTCTGAGGCTGCATACAAGCGGTACTATCCGTATGACCTTGCAGGCATTTACATTACAGAAGGCTTCCAGGGGATAGAACTGCTTAAATTTTCGGGCGGGTTCAAGGATATTGTAAAGCTATCGGCACAAAAAGATGTAAAGGAAGCCGATCTTGAAGCAAGTGCGATGAAACTGAAAGCTGCAACACTTTCATTTTTCAAGGACTATCAGCAGAAAGTTGACTGCAGGGTTGCTGCTGAGCTGCTTTCGATGATATCCAGCGACATGGATCCGGCGTTTAAACCTGGCTATTTTACGCAGGTGGAGTCAAAGTATCACGGGAACTGGGAAGGATATGTGAGCAGGCTGTATGAAACGTCGGTGTTTGCCGACTGTTCAAAGATACTGAAGATACTTTCGGACCCCAGGGCAAAAAACATTAAAAAACTTGGCAATGACCCGGCATTCCTTCTGTCTGCATCCGCAGCAGCTGTCATGGATAAAAAGGTGAGCCCCGTGAACCTTGAGATAAGCAGGACTATCGACAGCCTGCAAAGAGTATACACTGAAGGCCTGATGCTTTACCAGGCCGGTAAAACCTTTTATCCCGATGCAAACTCATCCCTGCGCATTGCCTATGGAAAAGTGGATGATTACAGCCCGGCCGATGCGGTAAATTATCAATATTATACCACGGTAAAGGGGATACTTCAGAAAGAAAATCCCGACATTTATGATTATGTTGTGGAACCCAGGCTTAAGGAGCTGATTATCAATAGGGATTTCGGGCAGTATGCCGATAAGGACGGGACAATGCATGTGGCATATACAGCCTCAAACCATACCACGGGAGGCAATTCGGGAAGCCCTGTCCTTGATGGTAACGGCAGCCTGATAGGCCTGAATTTCGACAGGAACTGGGAAGGGACGATGAGTGACCTTCAGTATGATCCTGACCAATGCAGGAATATTGTTCTGGATATCAGGTACTGTCTGTTTATCATTGATCGGTTTGCGGGGGCCCAAAGGCTTATCAATGAAATGAAACTGCTTAAGTAAGGTTCTGTTCGCAAGGGATTAACCGAACAGGTTGGAGAGGGCGTTCGTAATGGTAGGGTAATTGAAACGGAAGCCGGTGGAATTAAGTTTTCCGGGAAGGACTTTGTGGCTTTCGAGTAGAAGAACGGAGCCTTCGCCGTATAGCAATTTCAGGATTTTTCCAGGGATAGCCAGGAAAACAGGCTGTTTGAGGGCCTTGCCAAGGGTCGAACTGAATTCGGCGTTTGTGACAGGGTACGGACTCACAAGATTTACCGGGCCCTTGAGGGACTCCTGTTCAATAATGAAGATGAAAGCATTCACCAGGTCCTTGATATGGATAAAGGAAATTACCTGATTGCCTTTGCCGATTTTCGCACCGAGTCCGAGGCTGAAAGCGGGATACATTTTATCCAATGCTCCTCCATCACCCAGTACCATGCCCATTCTCGGAATAACAACCCTTAGCTTAGAGGAAGCCTTTAATGCCTCTGTTTCCCACTCCCTGCATACATTTCCAAGAAAATTTCCGGCAAAGGAAGTGCTGTTTTCGTCATGGGTATTTATGCTGTCGTAAATATCGGTTCCTGAAACAGAGATAAACAGTTTAGGGGGTTGTGAACAGGCAAGTATGGAAGAAACAATTTTTCGTGTCGCATGGACCCGGCTTTCGAGGATCTCCTTTTTGTAATCCTTGGTCCATCGCTTTGAGATATTCGCTCCGGCAAGGTTAATGACCATATCACAACCCTCTATTTTTGAATTTCTGAAGTCCTCATCTGTCATGCTTAACGATTCCCGGCTGATGGGTTTAACAGACCATCCTTTTGCATAAAAAGCATTCGTGAGGGCTTTGCCGATAAATCCGCCTGCACCACTGATGGAAACTATCATAGCATTTTTTTTGTAAAGTTAATAAAGAATGTAGCTGAACATACAGGCTAATATTTTTACAAACAGAATGTATGCTTCTAATAATTATATAAATTTGCTTACCTTTACTATGAAAAAAACCGGTTTTAACCCCAGTGCAAGCCGGACCCGGGTTCCCCCGTAAAGGGGCGGGGAATCTGCTATGAGTGATTAAACCCATCAAACGGGAAACTGAACAGAATGAGTGTATGAGTGACAAAGAACAGGACGGCAAATTATTCAACGAATTCCCTCCAATTTCCACTGCTGAGTGGGAAAAGAAAATCCTTTCAGACCTGAAAGGAGCTGATTATGAAAAGAAACTTGTATGGAATACCGGGGAAGGATTTCAGGTTAAACCATATTACCGTGCTGAAGATCTGAACGATCTGGAATACATCAGCAAGCTGAAAAAAGAACAGCCTGGTATTTTCAGGACCGGTATCAGCAATGACTGGATCGTGCGTCAGGACATCCTGCCTTCGGATATCGGGGAGGCAAACCGGCTGGCGCTTGATGCCATAGGGCATGGGGCAGATGCAATCGGCCTTAATGCGCAGGAAATCACCACACACAAGCAAATATCACAGCTGCTGGCCGGGATGGATCTTGCCAAAACATGGATCTATTTTACAAGCTCAAAATCCTATCCCCTTACACTTGAACTTTTCTTTTACGAAGTCAGCGCCAGGGGCCTGAAAACAGAGAGCCTGAAAGGCGGGATCAACTTTGACCCACTGACTTACCTGCTCCTTCACGGCGATTTTTATATCAATTTCAGCAACAACCTTGAAGAAGCCGAATATCTCCTGAATACCATCAGCAAACGCCTGCCATTGTTCAGGTCATTAAGTATTAACGGCCATTATTTCCAGGATTCCGGTTCCACCCTGGTCCAGGAACTTGCTTTCAGCCTGGCATCGGCCAATGAATATCTTACATCTCTTACTTCGAAAGGATTTGCAGTTGATTTTCTTTCGCCGAAAATATTGTTTCATTTTGCCTGTGGCCCGAATTATTTCCTGGAAATTGCCAAACTGAGGGCAGCCAGAATTTTATGGGCAAAAATAATTGACAGGTACAAGCCTGAGGTTCCCGCTTCACTGAGAATGTTCATCCATGCCTCCACTGCAAAATGGAACAAGACCATTTACGATTCTCATGTTAATATGCTGAGAACCACGACCGAGGGGATGTCTGCCGCAATCGGACAAACAGACTCCCTGTCAATTTATCCTTTCGATATGCCTTACAGGCAACCGGATGAGTTTTCATCGAGGATTGCCAGGAATCAGCAGCTCATATTCAAGGAAGAATCCTACCTTAACAGGATCAATGATCCGGCCTCGGGAGCGTATTATATTGAAAGCCTTACCAACAGCCTTGCACAAAATGCCTGGGACCTTTTCAGGAAAGTCGAAGGAATGGGAGGTATGATAGAAGCCGTTAAAGCCGGGTTTGTGCAGGATGAGATTGAAAAGAACAGCCGGAAAAAGGAGGAAGACCTTGCTCAGCGGAAATCTGTCCTCATCGGCACCAACCAGTTTCCTGAATTAAAGGAGATGATGATGGATAAAGTGCAGGACCCATGGAATGATGGAGGGCATACTGAAAGTAAGTACAAAAAGCTGCATCCTTTCAGGGTTTCAGAAAAAATTGAATTGTTGAGGCTTTCAACTGAAGAGTTTGTCAGAAACGGAAACCGCAGGCCGGAGGTTTTTCTTTTTACATACGGCAACCTTGCAATGATGCGTGCACGAGCTGGTTTTGCAACGAATTTCTTTGGATGTGCAGGCTTTTCTGTAAGCGATAACCCTGGGTTCGAGACTGTTGAGGAGGGAGTGGCATCGGCAATCGTTAACAGACCTGATATCCTGGTATTCTGCAGTTCTGATGAAGAATATGAAGAACTCGCGGCAAAAGCCATCCCGGAGCTGAAAACCGCAATGAAAAACCTTATTATTGCAGTTGCAGGGTACCCGAAAGAAAAAACAGAAATATTGACGAAAGCCGGTGTTGATGATTTTGTTCATGTTCGCAGCAATCTGCTTGAAAGCCTGAAAACGTTCAGTAACCGGATAGGTATTCCGTTAAAATAATAATCTTAATTTCATGAATTTTATGGATCAGAATCAGACGATGAAAGGAAAGGACCCATCACAGGAAAAGACACTGTCGATTCTCGTTGTAGAAGACAATGCAATTAACCTGAGGCTCATCACTGCAGCACTTACAAGGGTAGGCCACAAAGTGGATACTGCCACCGACGGCCAGATCGCGATGGATAAATTCAGGGAAAATTTCTATGATGCTATTTTGATGGATATCATGATGCCGGTTATGGACGGGCTCACAGCAACAAGGGAGATAAGGAAACTTGAAGCATCAAGGAGTTCATTCCAGGGAAAACGGGTCAAGATCATTGCCATTACTGCTAATGCGTTTGAAGATGACCGTAATAAGTTTTTCGAAAGCGGAATGGATTTTTACATGAACAAACCCATAGAAATTGAGGAATTGAACAGGATTCTCCAGTTATAGCAAACTAATCCTGAAAAGACTTATTGAGTGAACAGGAACTACTTTCTAAAGGTAATCATCATCCCAACTGTTACATACTTTGTAATGGTGGTTATTTATATATTTTTCACAAGTTATTCCGAAAGGGACAGAATTATTGCCGAAGTGGACCAGCGGCTTGTTACGGCAGCTGCCAATATTACAAGCATTCTTGGTCCGTCTTTCTTCGACAGGGCGACCGATTCCGGAAAGATCAGTAACGAAGAGCATCTGAAAAACATCATTCAGCTTTCATTCAATGCCAAAACAGCAGGACTGACTTATCTGTATGCCACAGTGATAAAAAACGGCAAGGTTTATTTTATTGCCTCGAGCGCCAAGGATGAAGAATTCCTGAAACATAAACTGCCTACCTACTGGCAGGTATACCCCGAAGCTACTCCCGAGTTTATACAAACCATACATTCCGACAAGCCTACCTTTGAAACCTCCGAGGATCGATGGGGAAGATTCGAAAGTGCGATCATTTGCCAGACTTCACCCGGAGGGAACCGCTATCTCGTGGGGGCCGACATTGATATAAGTTATATTAATGCCCATATACTTTCGCGAATTCCCTACGTTGTCATGCGTGCATTGTTCTTCCTGCTCATTGTTTCGCCATTCTTTTATTTCCTTACAAAATATTACAGGAAGAATACGATGGTGCTTGAATCGGAAATCCATGAAAGAAACCGCATTGAAAAACAACTTGAAGATTATAAAGCCAATCTTGAAGAGATAGTACAGGCAAGGACCGAACAACTGCAGCAGGAAGTAAAGGAGAGAAAGCTGATGTCGGAGGAACTCCAGCTTGCAAAGGAAATTGCGGTCAAGGAGAGCCGTGCAAAATCCATATTCCTTGCGAACATGAGCCATGAGATAAGGACACCGATGAACGGTGTGATCGGCATGACAAACATTTTAAAGGAGACGCAGCTCACCGAGGAACAGAAAGAATACCTGGAAATTATTGAAATATCAGGGACCAACCTGCTCTCCATCATAAACGACATCCTGGATTTTTCGAAGATCGAAGCAGGGCAGGTTGAGCTTGAGAGCATAGCATTTAACCTCAGGCATAACCTGGAAGAGGTGGTGAAGATGCTACATATAAGGGCCGAGGGGAAAGGACTTAAACTTTTCCTGACCATTTCTTCTGAATTGCCTGATCTTATTAAAGGCGATCCTGTAAGGCTGAAACAAATCGTTATGAACCTGGCAAATAATGCCATCAAGTTCACAACCGAAGGCAGCGTTAGTGTGGAAATTGAGCCGGTATGGCAGAATGAGGTCCAGATGATGGTGAAGTGCCGGGTGGCTGATACCGGCTTGGGTATTTCTGAGAAGGGACGAGAAAAATTATTCAAGGAATTCTCGCAAACTGATGTTTCAACATCGAGGAAATATGGAGGAACCGGCCTTGGGCTTAAAATTGCCTACGATCTCGTAAGGCTGATGGGAGGTGAAATCGGTGTTGAAAGCGAAGAGGGGAAGGGCTCAGTTTTTTGGTTCACTGCCCTGTTTGGAAAAATGTTAAAGGCCGAGATTGAAGAAATTGAGAAGGAAAAGCAGAAAGACGATGTTAAAAACATCCCCATCCTGCTGGTCGAAGACAATTATATCAGCCAGAGGGTAGCCAGGACTTCTCTTGAAAAGGACGGCTTTACAAACCTTGAAATTGCCGAAAACGGCAGGGTTGCCATCCGGATGTTTGAAAAGAAGGAATATGAACTTATCCTGATGGATATCAGGATGCCGGTTATGGACGGGCTTGAGGCTACCGAAAAGATCCGCGAGATGGAACGAAGCTTACCGCAGAGGAGGCCTTCGTATATTGTTGCATTCACGGCTTACGCGGTTGAAGGCGATAAGGAGCGTTTCCTGGATTCAGGCATGGATGATTACATCGCAAAACCTTTCCAGCCCGAGGAATTGGTCAGGGTTATCACAAAATATGCAGGCAAAAGGGAGTTCAGGCGACAGAGAATACTGAATATCCTGCTTGCAGAGGATAACAAGATAAACCAGAAAGTTGCGATCAAGACCCTTGAAAGTTTCGGGCATAATGTTGTACTGGCCGAAAACGGGAACCAGGCTCTTGACAAGCTAAAGAAAGCGGAATATGATATTGTATTAATGGATGTGGAGATGCCCGAACTTGACGGTATAGAGGCTACAAGGATGATACGGAAAATGGAGCAGGAAGGTCTGCTCTCAGGCGGAATAACCGGTAAAAGGATCAAAATAGTTGCGCTTACTGCATCTACTACCAAGGAGGACAGGGAAAGATGTATCGCATCGGGCATGGATGATTATATAAGCAAGCCATTCAGGCAATCGGAACTTGCACGTGCTCTGAACCTATAATCTCAAACTATGAAAAAACTGTTTTTACTCTTGATTTTTTGTTTTATTTCAATGCATGCCCTTCTTGCCCAGGACGAACAGGTGATCAAGGAAGCTGAAGAATCGGTGAGTGATAAGTCTGTTACCTTGAATTTCGGGGCTGATGTCATGAGCCGTTATATCTGGAGGGGGATCGACTTCGGCAACTCGCCAGCTATACAGCCAACCTTATATCTTAGCTGGAGGGGCCTGAATGTTGGGGCCTGGGGCTCGTATTCATTTACGTCCTACCACAGGATGCTCAATGATACGGTTTCGGTGAATATGGGCAATTATACCGAAATGGATATGTACGTTTCCTATACCCTGAAATGGTTTACCCTGATGTTTTTCGATTATTTCATTCCGAACAGCCTGGATCCTAATTACACAGGCATCGAGAGGTTTCAGTATTTTACTTATGATAAAAAGACAACAGGACATACATTCGAGGTTTCACTGACCTTTGCCGGACCTGATCAGTTCCCGATCAAATTCTATGTTGGGACACTTGTATACGGGGATGATAAAGCCAAGGATTCTTTAGGGTTTTACAGTAACCCGAACAAGAATAACTTTTCCACTTACCTGGAACTCTCATACCCTGTCAAGTTCCATAAAGTGGATATTAATTTCTTTGCCGGCGGCACTCCTTTCGGGGGGAGCTGGTACGGACCTAAAGCAGGGTTTACCAATGTAGGGATCACAGCCAAAAGAGCCATCCCTATAACAAAATCATACGGATTGCCCATTCAGGCTTCCCTTATAACAAACCCGGCTGCCCAGAAGGTTTTCCTGGTTTTCGGAATTTCATTTTAAAACTATTAAAACTATACTTGCTATAATGAGAATTGACTTTAAGGACACGGATTTCAGATCTCCGCTGAAGATCAAAAGTGCTGAGGTCCCTGGCATGGAAGAAACGGCCCCGGGGTTTTGGATGACCCCGGAACAGATCCCGGTCAAAACCCGGTATACCGCCGAAGACCTGGCAGAGATGGAACATCTGAATTATGCAGCAGGCCTTCCCCCTTTCCTTCGTGGGCCATACTCTACAATGTATGTTATGAGCCCATGGACCATCAGGCAGTACGCAGGGTTCTCAACTGCCGAAGAATCCAATGCCTTCTATCGCAGGAATCTGGCCGCAGGCCAGAAGGGTTTGTCGGTGGCTTTTGACCTGGCCACCCATCGCGGGTATGACTCCGACCACCCAAGGGTGGTAGGGGATGTGGGGAAAGCCGGCGTTGCCATTGACAGCGTGGAGGACATGAAGATATTGTTTGACCAGATCCCTCTCGGGAAAATGTCCGTCTCAATGACCATGAACGGTGCCGTTCTGCCTGTACTGGCTTTTTATATCATCGCTGCCGAAGAGCAGGGCATTCCCCTTTCGGAACTCAACGGGACCATTCAGAATGACATCCTCAAGGAGTTCATGGTGAGGAATACATACATATACCCCCCGACTCCCTCCATGAGGATCATTGCTGATATTTTTGGATTTTCGGCAAGGAACATGCCGAAGTTCAATTCGATCTCCATCAGCGGTTACCATATGCAGGAGGCCGGGGCGACCTGTGATATAGAACTCGCATACACTCTGGCCGACGGACTTGAATATCTCAGGACCGGGATCAATTCGGGTATGGATATAGATGCTTTTGCACCTAGGCTCTCTTTCTTCTGGGCAGCCGGGATGAACCATTTTATGGAAATTGCAAAGATGAGGGCAGGCCGCATGCTCTGGGCCAAACTGGTGAAACAGTTCAACCCGAAGAATCCGAAGTCAATGGCCCTTCGTACTCATACCCAGACCTCCGGCTGGAGCCTTACCGAGCAGGATCCTTTCAACAATGTGGCAAGGACATGTATTGAAGCTTTGGCCGCGGCCCTTGGCCATACCCAGTCGCTGCATACTAACTCCCTGGATGAGGCGATTGCTCTGCCCACCGATTTTTCGGCCCGTATTGCAAGAAATACCCAGTTATACATTCAGGAAGAAACCCAGGTTTGCCGCTCGCTCGACCCCTGGGCCGGATCCTATTACGTGGAATCTCTCACGCACGAGATTGCACATAAGGCATGGAAGCTGATCATGGAAGTTGAGGAACTGGGGGGGATGGCTAAAGCTATCGAAACAGGTATCCCTAAAATGAGGATAGAAGAGGCTTCGGCAAGAAAACAGGCCCGTATCGATTCAGGAAAGGATAAAATAATCGGGGTGAACCTTTACCGCCTCGACAAGGAAGCCCCCATGGATATCCTTAATATTGACAATACGGCTGTTAGGGAATCACAGATCAAAAGACTGGAGCAGATCAAGGCTTCGAGGAACAATGCTCAAGTCCAGTCTGCCCTGGATGCCCTTACCCGCTCGGCCGAAACAGGGGAGGGGAACCTCCTGGAACTGTCGGTTGATGCTGCCCGCAAGCGTGCCACGCTGGGTGAAATATCATTTGCACTGGAAAAAGTATATGGGAGGTATAAAGCTGTGATCCGTAGTATTTCAGGAGTATATTCCTCGGAGTCGGGCGACAGTGAATCCTTTAAAAAGGCAAGGGCTCTGGCTGATAAATTTGCTGAACTGGAAGGACGCCGGCCAAGGATCATGATCGCAAAAATGGGGCAGGACGGCCACGACCGGGGGGCCAAAGTGGTATCAACAGGCTATGCCGATATCGGCTTCGACGTGGATATAGGACCCTTGTTCCAAACCCCGGCTGAAGCTGCAAAGCAGGCTGTTGAAAACGATGTTCACATACTTGGGGTGTCGAGCCTTGCTGCCGGCCATAAAACCCTGGTACCTCAGGTTATCCACGAACTTTCCCTGCTTGGGAGGGAGGATATACTGGTGATCGTGGGAGGAGTGATACCTCCCCAGGATTATGACTTCCTCTACAAGGCCGGCACCGCGGCCATCTTCGGACCCGGTACGGTGATCTCCGACGCTGCCGTGAAGTTGCTGGATATACTGATTGAAAGCAGGAAATAAACGGCTTTGCCATGATTCCCGAAGAAATAGAACAGTATTGCGGTTTGCATTCAAGCCCCGAATTTCCTTTCCTTGCCAGGCTCAACCGTGAAACGCATCTTACCCAGGTCTATCCAAGGATGATCTCGGGGCCTATGCAGGGAACGCTTTTACGTTTCCTCTGCAACATGATCAAACCGCAAAAGGTTCTTGAAATAGGCACCTTTACAGGCTATTCAGCCATCAACCTTGCCTTGGGATGCGGGGGCACGGTCCATACCATTGAAGTGAACCCGGAACTGGAAACGATGATCAGGAAATTTATTATGGAAGCCGGGATTCAGAACAAAATCATTCTGCATATAGGCGAAGCGCTGAAGATCATACCCCGCTTACAGGAGACCTGGGACCTGGTCTATATTGATGCCGACAAACCAAATTATCTCAAGTATTACAACATGGTTTTTCCGATGCTGAGGCAGGGAGGCTGGATAGTTGCCGACAATGCGTTATGGGACGGCAAAGTGTTGTCGAAGGAAACTGCGGACAAAGAGACCCTGGGAATCATTGAATACAATGAATTTGTACAGAACGATGAAAGGGTTGAGAACCTGCTTCTTCCCTTTCGCGACGGTTTGATGATTGCCAGGAAGCTTTAGCCTACTTTATAATCGAATTTCACCTGGGCCAGTTCTTCATTGGCTTTGACGATCTTCTTCTTCAGGTCTTCCTTGAATTTTATTAATTTCTGGTAGATTGCCGGATCGGCAACTGCAAGTATTTCCGCGGCAAGAATTGAGGCATTCTGTGCTGCATTGATGCCCACTGTAGCTACGGGGATACCCGGAGGCATCTGCACAATGGCAAGCAGGGAGTCGATTCCCTCAAGGGATGCTTTCACAGGCACGCCAATCACGGGGATTGATGTCATGGCGGCAATAACCCCCGGGAGATGGGCCGCCATCCCGGCGGCTGCAATGATCACCCGTATACCTCTTGCATGTGCGCCTTTTGCAAATTCTTCAACTTTTTCGGGGGTACGGTGCGCCGAAAGGGCATTGATTTCAAATGGGATCTGCATGTCGTTCAGGAACTTTGCCGCAGCTTCCATGATTGGGAGGTCGGAGGTGCTGCCCATGATAATACTTACCAATGCTTGCATAGTTTTTGATTTTCTGCAAAATTAGCCAGAAAATCATAAATCCATAAAAATAATGAGCAATGAAAAATCATTGCTAAATTTGTTTGATGCTAAAACCACTTAAACCACAGGAGCGTATCAGGGTCAGGGATAAATTCTTCAGCCTATACATTTCAAAGGAAAGGATTGATGAGACAGTTAGCGGCATTGCCCGCCTAATAGATCATGATTATGCCGGGAAGACCCCGCTATTGCTGTGCATACTGAACGGGGCATTTATCTTTGCCTCCGATCTCGTGAGGAAACTTGAAACCCCCTGCGAGATATCATTCGTGAAATATTCTTCTTACCACGGAATGGAAAGCAGCGGGAAGATCAACAGGCTGATAGGCCTCAGCGAAAACATTCGCAGCCGCGATGTGATCATTGTTGAGGATATCGTCGACACAGGCAATACCATGGCAAAGCTCCTGGACGACCTGAAGCAGTTTGAACCCTCAAGCCTCAGGATTGCCTGCTTCTGCTTTAAAAAGGAGGCTTTCAGGGAAAATTTTGCTATTGATTACTGCGGATTAGTGATCCCGGATCTTTTTGTTGTGGGATATGGCCTGGATTATGATGGTTCGGGCAGAAATTTTCCTGATATTTACCAACTGGATAAAACTTTGTTATAATCTTAAAAACTCAAAGGAAAAATGTTTAATCTGATTTTATTCGGGCCCCCGGGGGCTGGAAAAGGAACACAGGCGGTGAAAATTGCTCAGAAATACAACTGGAAACATGTTTCAACAGGCGATATACTCCGCGCCGAAGTTAGCCAGGCAAGCCCGCTTGGCCTGCAGGTGAAAGCAGTTATGGAGGCCGGGCACCTGGTCTCCGATGAACTTCTGATAGAAATAATGAAATCGGTTTTTCTGAAAAATGAGAGCGCCGAAGGTTTCGTTTTCGACGGATTTCCGCGTACCCTCAACCAGGCCCAGGAACTCGACAAGCTGCTGTGCCGGCTGAATCATTCGGTTAAACAGGTAGTTTCGCTTGAAGTGGATGAGGAAGAACTGGTAAAACGCCTCCTTAAAAGGGCCATGGAACAGGGCCGGGTGGATGATACCGAAGAGGTGATCAAGAACAGGCTTGTGCAATACCACAAGCATACCAAACCCCTGCAGCAATATTACCAGGGCAAAGGCATCTATACCGAGGTTCATGGGGTAGGAGGCATTGACGATATCTTTGAAAGCCTTTGCAAGGCCATCAGGAAATAAACAATCTAAATCAGGATTTCATGTCCGAATCAAACTTTGTCGATTATGTAAAGATCTTCTGTGCTTCCGGTAACGGGGGCGCCGGATCGAAGCATTTCCTGAGAACCCGTCTCACAGCCAGGGGAGGCCCTGACGGGGGTGACGGGGGCAGGGGAGGCCATGTTATTCTCAAAGGGAACAGCCAGCTATGGACACTGCTGCATCTCAAGTTTACCAAGCACATCCGGGCCGGGCATGGTGTTAACGGAGCCAAGAGCCTGCAAACCGGTGCTTACGGAAAAGACATTTACATTGACGTCCCGCTTGGAACTGTCGCAAGGGATGCCGAAACCATGGCTTTCGAATGCGAAATCACCGAGGATGGCCAAACCCATATCCTGGTGCCGGGCGGAAGGGGAGGGCTGGGAAACGATCATTTCAAATCGGCCACCCACCAGGCGCCCAGGTTTGCCCAGCCGGGCGAACCTGGAATTGAAAGCTGGAAGATCCTCGAATTGAAACTGCTTGCCGATGTGGGGCTCGTTGGCTTTCCAAATGCAGGGAAATCCACATTGTTATCGGTCATTTCGGCTGCAAAGCCCGAAATAGCCGACTACCCCTTTACCACCCTGATACCCAACCTCGGGATTGTGAAATACCATGACAATAAGTCTTTCGTAATGGCCGACATACCGGGAATTATTGAAGGTGCTCACGAAGGGAAAGGAATCGGTTTAAGGTTCCTCAGGCATATCGAACGTAATTCGGTGCTTCTGTTCATGATTCCTGCCGACAGCAATGATATCCGCAATGAATACCGGATCCTGCTCAGGGAACTTGAGATGTTTAACCCCGAATTGCTGGATAAATCAAGACTTCTTGCGATCACCAAATGCGATCTTGCCGATGAGGAGATCGTAAGTGAACTGAAAAAAGAACTTCCCGAAGATATTCCTTGTGTATTTATTTCATCCCATAAGAAAACCGGGCTGATGAAGCTCAAGGGAATGCTGTGGGAAGCCCTGAATGTATGATGTGCCATGTACCATGTACCATGTACAAATGTCAGTATATTGATTTTAATATTATTTGTACATTGTAAATGGTACATTGTACATATTTTTGATTAGGATGCTTGAGAAACTTCTGACATTCGACCGCTCCCTGTTCCTCTTCCTCAACGGGCATCATACCGGCTGGCTTGATTACGTGATGTTCTGGGCCAGTAACGGCCTGGTGTGGCTGCCCCTTTTTATTTTCATCCTGATCCTTCTCATCGACACTTTCCGCTGGAAAACACTTACCATTCTTGCTGCGGTGGCGGTGATGATAACTGTTTCGGACCAGTTATCGAATATGGTGAAAGATGATACAAAACGACCAAGGCCTACTCATGAACCCTCTATCGCAGCAAGCGTTCACACAGTGAAGGAATACAAGGGAGGAGGGTATGGGTTCTACTCAGCGCATGCTTCAAACACATTCGCCCTGGCCGTTTTCCTGATCGTACTGTTTCAGAAGCGTTACAGATACCTGTATGTTTTATTGACAGTATGGGCTGCCCTTATGAGCTATACCAGGATCTACCTTGGCATTCATTATCCCCTGGATGTCCTGAGCGGGGCAGTCGTGGGCTGCCTGCTGGGATGGTTTGCGGCCAGGATTACAATCTGGATACTCTCCCTGCAAGGGCAGGGTATCAGTCAAGTTTAAACACCAAGCCTATATTTCCATAGGTTGAGCTGTATCCGAACTCCCCGTAAACACCTATTTCGGGTGTGAAAAACCAGGAGGCTCCGAAGAAAACTCCAAAATACGGGTATAAAGGGACAGGGCTGTGATAGCCCTCATTGTTATCATGACTATTAATGCACAGGCCGAACCCCAATGGAAGGCCGGCATAGGTGTCAAGCCCATTCACGCCCCAGCCATAATGGTAAGCGCTCTTGGCCCCGGCTATGAAATTAAACCAGTTTTCGTGCCAGCTGTTTCCGTAGCTGTGCCAGAAATATGAAAACGTGGCTTCAGCTCCCAGGGTAATCACCCCGGGACCCACTTTCCACATCCCTTTTTCAAACGAGAATTTTGCAGCCGGGCCAAGGCCGTTACCGTTGCCAAAAAACGGAGTACCGGCTCCGAAGCCTGCATTTAAAAGCCATGAATCTTCTTTCATGGGGCTTACAGGGCCATTCTGGGCCTGAACGGAGATATTTAAACAGAAAACACCGATGCTGATTATAATAATCCGGATGAGACGTCTCTTTAAGTTCATTATTTTGAGTTAGCTGTTCGTTTTATGATGTATAAGATCAGAAACGAAGCCTTAAAAGAAATAGTATGCTGAAATTTTAATGCCTTAAAGAGGCAAGCTGGCCGAAAAGTTCAATCTCCCTGGGGCTCAGGTTCTGGGGTATGTCGACAATGATCTTCAGGTAAAGATCACCGAATTCATTTTTCTTCCTGTACACCGGCATGCCGAGTCCTTTCATTCGCAGAACTTTCCCGTTCTGGGTTTCCTTCGGGATTTTCATGGCAATATTGCCTTTCGGCGGATGAACATTCACCTCACCTCCGAGCACTGCCACATACAAGGGAACATGCATATCGCAATAGAGGTCATGGTCCTTTATTTCGAATACAGGATCTGGCAGGATCTTTACATGCATATACAGGTCCCCGGGTTCACCGCCCCTGCGGCCCTGCGCACCCTTGCCTTTAACCCGCAGAACCTGGCCGTCGTAAACACCCTGTGGAATGGTAGCGTTGATCTGCTCCTCACCAAGGGTGATCGTCCGTTTTGACCCATTATAGGCTCCTTCAAGAGTAACCTCAAGAGTGGCTTCATAATCCTGGCCCTTCGATGGCCTTCCGCCCGACCGTCCCCTTCCCTGTCCTCCGGCTCCTCCTCCATAATCAGGGCCGTATGCCCCTCCGAAAAACGAGTTGAAGAAATCCGAGAAATCAGATCCTCCAAAATCTTCAGGACTGTATGTACGTGAATAGTCTTTCCCTGCTCCCTGCCGCGCCCACTGGCTGAAATCGGCCCCTCCGCCCGAGGATTGTTCGTATTGTTTCCAGTTGGACCCCAGGGTGTCGTACTTCTTCCTCTTCTCAGGATCTTTCAGTACCTCATAGGCTTCACCCATCGCTTTAAATTTCTCCTCGGCCTGTTTATTCCCGGGATTTTTATCGGGATGGTATTTCACAGCCAGTTTACGGTAAGCTTTTTTGATCTCTTCAGGGCTGGCAGTTTTTGAAATACCCAGCAAGCTGTAATAATCTTTGAAATCCATATTTGGCTTTAATCAGTCGGGTTTAATTTGATTGGGATCATGACCAGCACAAATCCCTTATGGGCAAGGCGGTTCTGCAAGGTGAGCTGGGTCTGGCTGTGAAGCATACGGGTAAGTGAGTTGGGACTTGCAAAGATCGCATTGCCAATGAAAAATATGACCTTGTTATATTGACTGACGACTTTTTTCGAAAGCTCTTTCACTTCATCTGCTATATCAGTCCCAATTGAATAATAAGAGTCGGCAAAACATCCGTAAGCCCGCGCCAGGTCTTCATATTTACGGAGATTATACTTCACATCTTCCTCCAGGTTCTGAAGTTCGGCCTCACCTTTGAAACTGCCGGCATCGACCATCCCCACCGATATAAAAATAAAGTTTTTATACCTTTCAAAGTCTTCTCTTATCTTTAAAAATGTATGAATGCCAACCCCGTTGAAATCCTGGACGCAAATACAGGCGGTATGGGCTTCAGGATTAAAATCGGGGGCCTCCCTGTGGGAACGCTCAAATCCCAGCATGGCTCCTTCGACCTGCCTGAACATCTTGAGGTCGAGTTTGCTTATCATCATGGCGGCTTTATCATAATGACGTCTTACCATCATGACAAAATAAACAAGGCTTGATGTTATCAGTATTGTAAGCCAGCCGCCCTCACCGAATTTGATAAATACCACGGTGAAAAGGATGCTCATGGTCATCAGAAAGCCAAGCCCGTTGATCAGAAGTTTCGGGATCCAGGATTTTTCATTGTTTTTTACCTGCCACCAGTGCCGTACCATGCCTGCCTGGGACAGGGAAAAAGTTACAAATACGTTGATACTGTATAATACGATCAGGGTGGTTACATCACCACCGGTGATCAGCAGGATGAACGAAGAGGAAACAGCCATCAGCACCAGTCCGTTCTGGGTCACCAGGCGGTCGGAGAGTACCGAAAACCTTCTCGGGAACCAGTTGTCCTGAGCCATATTTGATATTACCCTTGGCCCATCCAGGAAACCGGTTTGAGCTCCAACAAACAGCAGGGCTGCTTCAGAAAGAAGGGTGATGATCACAAATGGCTGGCCTATCCATTTGTACCATCCTGCTGTCATTGCTTCAAGGAGGTTGGCGTTCATGGTCTTGCCCGGGACGTGTTTAAGGTGAAAAAGAGAATAGGCGGCCAGAAGTCCCAATACCGTTATCCCAAGTGAAAATGCCATAAGCCGCATCGTGGCAATCCCGGTTTTAACCCTGGGTTCCTTCAGTATCACCATGGAATTCGATACCGCTTCGATACCGGTATAAGTTCCTGCCCCCATGCTGTAAGCCCTGGCAAGAATTATGAGTACAGCAAAAGTTCCTATATTGCTGCTGGCCTGGTGAAATTCACGGGTGGCATTTGGGACCAGGTTTATAAAATCCCTGGTATGAAAAATAATGGGATAAACGATGGTAAATGCATGGGTCAGAAGGAAAATAATAAAAATAGGCATCAGGGAAAAAACAGATTCCTTGATGCCCCTTAGATTCACCAGTAAAAGCAGGAGGATAAAGAATACGGTGACAGTCAGTTTATAATGCTGATAAACTGGGGGGAAGTTGCTGAATATTGCATCCACCCCGCTGGCAACGCTGATGGCAATGGTGAGCACATAATCTACGATAAGTGCGCAGCCCGAGATCATTCCAAGCCTGGGGTTGAGCAGTTTTGTGGCCACTTTATATCCTCCTCCTCCCGAAGGAAACAGCTTGATGATCTGGGAGTAACTGCTGCTTATTATTGAAATTGTAAACACAACGGCAAGGGCAATGAAGATAGTCATCCCATGGTATATCCCCAGGGCGCGATAGGATTCTTCAGGCCCGTAGCATGAAGAGGATAAGCCGTCGGAACCAAGTCCTACCCAGGCCAGGATCGCAACAAGGGTGACTTTCTCGAAGATATTCTCATCCTTGAGATCCCTGGCTTTCCCCACGAAGGCCTTTCGGACCCTTTCGGTAGTGCTTAACCTTTCTCGTGGTTTCATTGTAAAATAAATAGACCGGCAAAAATACGATGTTTAATCAAACCATGAAACTAATCTGTCATGGTGAGCTTTACAGGGATGAGAACCATCATAAATCCTTTATGGGCAAGACGGTTTTGAAGGGTGATCTGTGTCTGGTTATGAAGCATGCGGGTAAGGGATGAAGGCCTGGCAAAAATTGCATTCCCCACGAAGAAGATCACCCGGTGATATTTATGCACTACTTTTTTTGATAATTCCTTTACCTCGTCGGCCACATCGGTGCCCAGTGCATAATAACTATCAGCAAAACAGCCATAGGCACGGGCAAGATCTTCATACTTTTTAAGAGTGTCTATAACGTTGTCTCCCAGGTTCAGGAGCTCCTCTTCACCCTTGAAATTTCCTGTATCAACCATGCCAACCGAGATGAATAAAAAGTTTTTATAATTTTCAAAATCCTCACGTATTTTCAGGAAGGTGTTTATGCCTACACCGTTGAAACTGGTCACGCATATGCAAGCAGTATGAGATTCCTGGTCAAATTCAGGATAGGTTCGGTTATCTTTTTCCCAGCTTGCCATAGCTCCTTCGATCTGACGGAACATTTTATGGTCGAGCCGGCTCAGCAGCCTGGCGGCGCGGTCGTAATGGCTTCTTACCCTTACAACAAAGAAAATAAGGCTGGATGTAATGAGAACGGTAAGCCATCCGCCTTCGGTAAATTTCACAAAAAGCACGGTGCACAATATGCTTGCAGTCAGGATCAGGCCAAGGCCATTGATCAGCAGTTTAGGAATCCAGTGACCTTCTTTTGTCTTTACCTGCCACCAGTGCCGGACCATACCGGCCTGGGAAAGGGTAAAGGTTATGAACACATTGATACTGTACAATACCACAAGAGTAGTTACTTTGCCTCCTGTTACAAGGAGTACGAAAGAAGCTGCGATTGCCATGAGCACCAGGCCATTCTGAGTCACCAGGCGGTCGGAAAGAACTGAAAAACGTCTTGGGAACCAGCTGTCCTGGGCCATGTTTGAGATAATGCGGGGACCTCCAAGAAAACCCGTTTGAGAGCCCACAAACAGCAGGGCCGCTTCAGAAAGCAGGGTAATGATAACAAAGGTCTGGCCAACCCACCTGTTCCACCCTGCCGTCATTGCTTCAAGCAGGTTGGCATTCATGGTCTTGCCTGGAATATGATGCAGGTGAAAGAGAGAGTAGGCTGCCATTAATCCGAGCACCGTGATCCCCAATGAAAACGCCATTAAACGCATGGTCCGGATGCCCGTTTTTACCCTGGGTTCTTTCAGGATGGCCATGGAATTGGATACTGCTTCGATACCGGTATAAGTACCGGCACCCATGCTGTAAGCCCTTGCAAGGATCAGAAGAACGGCAAAAGTTCCCATCTGGCTGCTGGCCTGGTGGAATTCCCTGCCGGCTTCAGGTACAAGATTCACGAAGTCACTGGTATAAAAGAATATGGGATAAATGATGGCAAAGGCATGGGTAAGCAGGAAAATTATAAAGATCGGCATGAGTGACATTACCGATTCCTTAACACCCCTCAAGTTGAGTAATAAGAGTATAAGGATTATGCCCAGGGTTGTCCATAACTTGTAAACCTGGAAAGATGCGGGGAAGTTGCTGAAAATGGCATCCACCCCGCTGGCTACGCTTATGGAGATGGTGAGGATGTAGTCCACGATGAGCGAGCAACCTGAGATCATCCCGATACGGGGCGACAACAATTTGGCTGCAACCTGGTATCCTCCCCCTCCCGAAGGGAACAGTTTTATGATCTGGGAGTAGCTGCTGCTGATAATGGCAATGGTAAGCACAACGGCCAGCGCAATAAAAATTGTCATCCCGTGGTAATTGCCCAGGGCGCGGTAAGCTTCTTCAGGACCATAGCAGGAGGATGAGAGTCCGTCGGAACCAAGGCCTATCCAGGCCATCAATGCGACCAGGGTTACTTTCTCAAAGATGTTTTGATCCTTGAGATCCCGCGCATTACCTACGAAAACTTTCCTGATCCTTTCGGTGGTGCTCAGCCTTTCCCTAGCTTTCATCAGAAGTAATATTGACGGGCAAAAGTAATATGTTTATTCAAATAACAAATATTTTCTAACCAGCCTAATATCCGAATGCACGGCCTTCAATTTTATCAATTTTTATCTTCCACACATTCACTTCCCTGACGGATGGAGGGTTGAATTTAAACGTCTTTTCACTGTATTGCGCCATGATAATATCCAGGGCGGCCATCTTATCCTGGGCTTCGTTGATGAATTCAGCTTTGCCGTAAGCCAGAACCGACCTGTACTTCATGCTCCATGAGCAGGCCACCTCTTCATTCTGGTAACGAAGGAGATGATCGGTGCTGAAATTGATACAGACCGCAGGGTTCTGCCTGAGGATGGAAATCTTTTTACCATGCTGTGCGCCATGCATGTAGATCAGCTGTTCCCTGAAACCGAAATTCATCGGGATCACGTAAGGATTGCCGTCGGGATCCACCATAGCCAGGTGGCACCACTTACAACGTTTTATGACATCAAGAAGTTCAGCTTCAATGTTTATCTCGCGCTGGCGCATTTGAGTTTGGTTTAACGGAACAATGCACTGTATAATTCCTGGACCTTGCTCACCGGCACGACTTCAATGGAGTACCTTCCTTTTTCGAGGGCACGGGAATTATATTTGGAAATAAAGATACGCTCAAATCCCAGTTTTTCAGCCTCCGACACCCTTTGTTCAATGCGGTTGATCGGCCGGATTTCCCCGCTAAGGCCTACTTCAGCGGCAAAACAGGTCTTGGTGTCGATATGCTCATCCTGGTTCGAAGAAAGAATAGCCGCAACGATAGCCAGGTCGATTGCGGGGTCATCCACTTCAATGCCTCCCGCGATATTCAGGAAAACGTCTTTGTGGCCAAGCCTGAACCCGCTTCGTTTCTCCAGCACGGCAAGCAGCATGTTCAGGCGGCGAACATTGAATCCTGTTGTGGATCTCTGGGGGGTGCCATATACCGCAGTGGAGACAAGGGCCTGGGTTTCGATAAGCATCGGGCGCATGCCTTCAACCATTGCAGCAATGGCAATGCCGCTGACTTTCTCATCATGCTGGCTAAGCAGGATCTCCGAAGGGTTGGATACTTCTCTCATGCCTGCATCATGCATTTCATAGATTCCCAGTTCGGAAGTCGAACCGAAGCGGTTCTTAAGGGACCTCAGGATGCGGTAGCCGTAATTTCTGTCGCCTTCAAACTGAAGGACCGTATCAACCATATGCTCGAGGATCTTCGGGCCTGCGAGGCTCCCATCCTTGGTGATATGCCCGATAAGGAACACAGGAACATGGGTGATCTTGGAGTATTTCTGCATCTCGCCTGCGCATTCCTTGATCTGGCTTATGCTTCCTGCAGATGACTCTATACTGTCGGTTTGCAGGGTTTGAATGGAATCAATGATCACAATGCCCGGCTGTATTTGCTCAAGATGCTGGAATATAGCCTGTGTGTTTGTTTCGGTAAGGACAAAGCAGTTTTCATTCTCAATGCCAAGCCTTTCGGCCCTCATCCGGAGCTGCTGGTCGCTTTCTTCACCACTGATATACAGTATTTTAAGGCTGGTGCATTTTAATGCAACCTGTAGCATAAGGGTTGATTTCCCTATCCCCGGTTCCCCTCCGATCAGTACAAGAGAGCCGGCGACCAGCCCGCCACCCAGCACACGGTTGAGTTCCGCATCCCGGGTGTTGATACGTTGTTCATGCTCAAAAGTCACATCTGAGATCTTTTTGGGACCGGGCCTCTGGTCGTTGGGCCTGGCATAGCCGGAACGTTTTTCTTCTCTCAGGATTACCTCTTCAACAAGGGTATTCCATTCCCCGCAGGCGGGACATTTTCCCATCCATTTGCTCTGTTGCGCTCCGCAACTGCTGCAGAAAAATGCGGTCTTGACCTTAGCCATGGCGGGATTTTAAAGATGAACCTTACGCGCCTTTTCTATCGTATGGGTTGTGGAATATCCCCTGGTAAGCTCTATTGTGACCACCTCGCCTCCCCTGGCTATTACTATGTCGCTGCCTACGATTTCTTTACCGTCGTAATCCTTCCCTTTAACCAGTACATCGGGTTGAATGAACTTTATAAGTTCGAAGGGGGTATCTTCCTCGAACATTACCACAGCATCAACGAAAAGGAGGGATGCAAGCGTAAAAGCGCGGGCATGATGGCTGTTTACGGGGCGGTTGGGCCCCTTGATACGGTGAATGCTTTCGTCGGAGTTCATCCCGACAATCAGAACGTCGCCCAGTTCCCTGGCTTTTCCCAGAAGTTCGATATGGCCAAGATGCAGTATGTCGAAACAGCCGTTTGTGAATACAATTTTCTTATCCTTAAACCTCCAAACGGCAAGTTGCCTCTGAAGGTCATCCCAGTCAAAGATCTTTGATTTTATTACTTTAAGCTTTTCCATTCTCGGGCCTATTAATCGATAAAAGTAATAAAGAAATACCACCTACAACAAGGATCATCAGGGTTTGTGCGGTCCAAGCGATCCAGCCCAGCGCCAGGCCGGTAGGTTTTGCAATGCCATACAGCAGAAGGGTCTCCTGCACGATGGCAGGATACAGGCCGATACCACCCGGTGTGATCATGATCCCAACGCTCCCGAGGACCAGCGAAGAAAGGCCTGCACCCGGTCCGATTCCCGCCGTTTCAGCAAAACAGAAGAAGATGACATACAGCATGAAAAAGTACAGCACCCAGATGGCGATGGAATAAAATACAAAGAGACCCGGTTTCCTTACCTGGCTCAGCGATTTGAGACCTTCCCAGAAACCGATGACCAGCCCCCTGAGCTTGTGGTAAAATCCGGAAGACTTTACCCGTTTGCGAACAGCAAACCATATCCCGATAATTATAATCAGCACCGAGCCAAGAAACAGAAAAATCATGCGTGAATAATGCAGTGCGCCGAATTTAGCAACCAGCTTGGGGTAGATGTTCTGGTCGAGATAATCCCTTATGGTCCCGAGCTGGGTAAAAAACATCAGCAGGAAAAGCAGGAAAAAAATGAGCATGTCGATGGCACGCTCAGTAACAACCGTGCCAAGTGCTTTCTGGAAAGGAACTTTTTCGTATTTCGACATGATCCCGCAACGGGTAACTTCGCCCAGCCTGGGAAAAGCCATGTTGGCAAAATACCCGACCATGACGGCATAAAAAGTGGTTTTGAGCTTGGGTTTGAAGCCCAGGGGCTCAAAAAACAAGACCCAACGGGCGGCACGAAGAATATGGCTGAAAATACCCAGTATAACGGCCAGGATAACCCAGTAGTAATTGGCTGTTTTGAAGGAATGAAGGATCTGTGCCCTTTCTTCAAAAGTGAGATCTTTCAGTGAAAGCCAGATTATCAATAAACCCAGGCCCAGGAAAAAAGAAAATTTCAATGCGGTAAATATCTTCTTCCTTGAGGAGGAAGCCCCTGGCACGGATCGCGTCATGTATTATTTCTTTTTTCTCGAAATGAGTTTATTCTTTTCGTCAGGGAATGCTATGGAAGGCTTGAATGATTTTGCAGCTTCGAAATCCATGATAGCATAAGAAACGATGATAACAAGGTCTCCTTTGAGGAATTTACGGGCAGCCGCGCCGTTGAGGCAAATCACCCCGCTGCCTTTTTTACCTTTAATCACGTACGTTTCAATACGTTCACCATTATTAATGTTAAGCACCTGCACCTTCTCAAATTCGATCAGGTTTGCCTCCTTCATCAGATTTTCATCTATGGTGACACTGCCCACATAATTGATGTTGGCATCGGTAACCGTAGCGCGATGAATCTTGGATTTAAGTACTTCAATCTGCATCATGCGGCAAAATTACAAAAAAAGTTCCACATTGTCTATAAGCCTTACATCCCCAAGGAAAACCGCTGTAAGGGCTACAGCCTGCGAGGCCTGTCCCCAGTTCTCGAGGGGTACCAGGGTTTCCCTGTCGGCAATCTCAAAATACTCCACCCTGAACCTTGAATCTTCCTGTATCTTTTTAATGGCCCATTCCCTTAATTCCCAAACCGGTGTTTTAGTCCCCTTCTCCCTCACCTTGCACAATACCTCGAAGATCCTCCGGGCAACCTGCCTTTCACCTATGGTTAGCCTCAGGTTCCTCGAACTCATCGCCAGCCCGTCATCCTCCCTTACTGTTTCACAGTCAATGATGTTTGCCTTCAGGCCCAGCTCTTTTTTCATTCTCGTTATGACCATCAGTTGCTGGAAGTCTTTCTTTCCAAAGTAAGCGTTTGTAGGATTGATAATATCCAGAAGCTTTTTCACCACGATCACCACACCTTTGAAATGCCCGGGGCGGAATTTTCCTTCCATTACCTTATCGAGCAATCCAAACTCCAGGTCTACATTCTCAGTTTTGCCTTCGGGGTACATCTCCTCAAGCCCGGGGCAAAAAAGCATATCACAGCCGTTGCCTGTGAGGAGTCGGGCATCCAGGGATATGTTCCGGGGATATTTTGCAAGGTCATCGGGGTTGTTGAACTGTATCGGATTCACAAAAATGCTGCAAACGGTGATGTCATTCTCGTTCTCCGATTGCCTGATAAGCCTCAGGTGCCCTTCATGAAGGGCACCCATGGTCGGTACAAACCCTATCTTCAGGTTCTTCTTCTGGTATGGTTTAAGCCATTGTTTTGCCTCTTTGATAGTGCTGATCTCTTTCATGTCCTGCATTAGAGGTTTATGATCTTATTGCGGATTGCAAATTTCACCATTTCAACCGGGGATTTGAGGCCCAGTTTTTTCATTATATGATTTTTATGAGTTTCAACAGTGCGAATGGAGATATTGAGTTTCATCCCGATTTCCTTATTATTCAGGCCTTCAGAATACAGCTTAAGGATTTCAAGCTCCCTGGCCGACAGGTTGTAAGCAGGCTTTTCTTCCTGTTCCCCTTCTTCCGTGGCGGTACGTATGAAACTTTTTAAAAGGATCTTTGAAATGGTCTCTCCGAAAAACTCCTCCCCCCTGTAAATGGCATAAATGGCTTTAACCAGTTCGTCCCTCGAAGTGTTTTTGGGAAGGTATCCCTTGGCCCCCGAACGGATCGCTCCAGTTACGAAGTCCTCATGAGTGTACATCGAGAGTATGAGCACCCTGATCTGGGGATATTCCTGGCGCAGGCGTTTGGTGATCTCGATGCCTGAAATATCAGGTAAGGAAATATCCAGAACGATAATATCGGGCTGAACGATTTTCAGCTTCTCAAACAGGCTCTTACCCGTTGAAGCTTCTCCTATGATGGAGATATCAGGGATGGATGCAAGCAGGGCCTTAAGCCCGTCACGCACCAGGTCATGATCCTCAACAAGAAAAATCCTGATAGCATCCATCATATAAATCTTGGAACTTTGATCTGTATAAGGGTTCCTTTCCCCGTTGCAGAGTTAAGGTCGATAAGGCCCCCGAGCAGTTTGACCCTTTCCTGCATATTATGCAGCCCATGCCCTCCCTGGCTTCCCGAATCATGCGGCCTGAAACCTTTCCCGTTATCCTGTATGCTGAGGTAGATAAAGTCATGGTCGTTCGTCAGCTTAATATAAGCCTGGTCGGCATTGGAATGCTTGATGATATTGTTCAGCGCTTCCTGGACTATCCTGTAAAGATAAGTCTGAATTTTTTTATTCCACTCATCGGTGCTCACTTTATGTTCAAATTTTATTCTCACCGATGAATGCCTCCCGGTGTCCTCGCATAAGTTGAACAGGGCGATAACAAGTCCGAACTCCTCAAGAACAGGCGGCATAAGGTCGGTAGTGATCCTGCGGATCTCGTCAACGATCTGGTCGAACTGCCGCTTGATGCCTTCAAGCTGCGGTTTGATCTCCGGTTCGGGGATATAACTCAGGCTTTCGAGCTTCATTTTGATGGCGACCATCGACTGCCCTATGCCGTCATGCAATTCCCGCGACAAGCGCTGGCGTTCAAGCTCCTGTCCGTCGATCACCGAAAGTATGTGCGACATTCTTGACTTTTTGCTACTTTTGGGGGCGGCCATAGGATCAGGAATATATCAGGGCCACAAAGGTAAAAAAATAGCACCTCATGAGTTTACGAAAGTTTATCAGCATCCTGGCCCTGGTTTTATCTTCGGCCCAGCTTTTTTCGCAGGAAAAAACCTCCACGTATTACCAGGATCCGGCATCTGTTCCCCCCGATCTTATCGTTTCATTGAAGCATGTGAAGGCCAATCTGCGCTTCAGACCGTCGGAGAACCTGGTGATCGGGAATGTCGAACTCAGCGTTGTCGCAAACCGTTATCGTACCGATTCAATCACCCTTCTCGCCCCCGATTTCGTGATCAGCAAAGTAATTTTAATGACTGCTGATGAAGGAGCTCCAGACCCCGTCGCGAATGGTCCTTTCAGGATGTCATCCGCCCTCATCCCTGTAACATGGAAACTCGAAGGTCCCAACCTGGTGATCCATCCTCAGTCAGCATCAGCTTTCCTTACCAAAGGCAGCAAATACATCATCAGCATTTCCTATGAAGCCAGGCCCATGGCCGGACCTATATATTTCATCGGCTGGAGGCCCGAAGAAGCTGGCAAGCGAAAGGTAATCTGGGCCCATCGTCCGCATAACTGGCTGCCTTATATGGATGCCCGTGTAACCACCGATATGTTCTTTACATTTGACGGCAGGTACAAAATCTTTTCCAATGGCGAACGCATTGGCGTGGTCGCAAATCCCGACGGGACCAAAACCTGGCATTATGCCATGGTTAAAGACCATCCGTATTTTTCCACTTCCCTGGTCATAGGCGATTATAGCTATAAAAGCTCTGTTACAAAGCGGGGTGTCCCCCTGGAATTCTGGTATTATACAGGTATGGACGACAAGGTCCCTGTTACCTATAAATATACCGAAAGGATGTTTGAGTTTTTCGAACAGGAGATAGGGGTGAATTACCCGTATACGCAGTACCGCGAAGCCCCGGTTATCGATTATATGTACGGGGGCATGGAAACCACGACCTCCACAGTCTTTGGCGATTATATGCTGATTGACCCCCATGCCTGGTGGCAGAGAAATTTTGTTAACGTAAACGCCCATGAACTGGCCCACCAGTGGTTTGGCGACGGCATTGCCCACCTGGTCAACAAGGATGTATGGCTCACCGAAAGCTTTGCAACCTATTACGCCAAGATCTTCGAGCGGTCGGTATATGGCGATGACTATTACGGGAACATCAGGAATGACGAGATGAACATGGTATTTGAGGCTTCGAAGAAAAACGATTATCCCGTAGGCGGAAGCCAGGGAGGGGTGCAGAGGATATACCAGAAAGGCTCGCTGGTGCTTGAGATGCTAAGAAACGTAATGGGGGAAAGGGAATTCAGGGATGCGATAAAGCTGTATGCCCAGAGATACCTTTTCAACTATGCCCAGACCTGCGATTTTATACGTTGCACTTACGATGTGACAGGGAAGTCGTACAACTGGTTTTTCGACGAGTGGATACTGAGGGGTGGGGAACCCGAGTACAAAGTGAGCTACGTCCCGTTTGTTGACTCCCTTGGCAAGGCTTATACTGAGATCAGCGTGGAACAGATGCAGGAAGTGAACGAACTGAAACCCCTGTTCAGGATGCCTGTTGAGATGAAGGTGTATTATAAGAATGGTTCATGCGACAGCCTTACTTCCTGGATTGAAAAGAAAGAGCAGAAGGTAAGGGTGCCCAACCCGGGCAAGGCCGCGCTTGATTTTGTGCTATTCGACCCCGGCCGGAGAATACTCAGGAAACTAAAGTTCGACAGATCGTACGAAGAGCTTGCATCGGTTTTGCTGAAAGCCCCCGAGATGCTCGACAGGTATGATGCACTGCAGGCCCTGAAGGCCATTCCTTTGGCGAAGAAAAAGGATCTGCTTCTCTCGGCCTGGGACAAAAACCGTTTCCACCTGATCCGATCAGGCATCCTGGAGCAGATGGGCAGGGACAGGTCTGATGCAGTGGTTTCCCTGTTCGGGAAAGCCCTGCTTGATGAAAATGCCAATGTGAGGAAGGCTGCCCTGGTTGTACTCGACACCATCCCCCTAGCACTAAAGCCTGAGGCTGAGAGCTGCCTGGGTGATTCTTCTTATCTTAATATACAGCTTGCACTTGAGCGCCTTTGCAGTGCCTTCCCGGCCGGGATTGAACATTATCTTGACCTGACCAGCCATATGGAAGGCTGGAGAGGCAGGAATATACGGATGGCCTGGCTTGAAATCGCCGTCAGGAGCGGGAAATACGAATTTATGAAAGAACTTATCCCGTATTGCGGACCCGGATATGAGTTTGAAACACGTATGAATGCCTTCTCGGTATTGCAGAAGCTGAATTATTCCGATCCTGTGACGACCGGATATGCCCAGGCTGCTTCAAAGCATTGGAACTACAAGCTTGCTGCCGCTGCGAAAGCCTATCTGGCTTACTTTAAGATTGCACTAAAATGAAAACCCGCATCCTTACACGGACTATTTTACTGGTTTCCTTTGTAAGCCTTTTTACCGATGTGGCTTCAGAGATGTTATACCCGGTAATGCCTGTATATCTGACTTCGATTGGGTTTTCGGTTTTACTGATCGGCATACTGGAAGGAATAGCCGAAGCAGTAGCCGGCCTGAGCAAGGGGTTTTTCGAGCAGAGTTCGGATGTATTGCAAAAAAGGGTGCCTTTTGTGAGGGCGGGATATGCTCTGAGCGCTGTTTCGAAACCCATGATGGCTTTGTTTACCTTCCCCTGGTGGATCTTTATGGCCCGCACCATCGACAGGCTTGGAAAAGGAGTGCGCACGGGGGCAAGGGACGCGATACTGAGCGATGAAACCATACCGGAAAACAAGGGAAGGGTTTTTGGTTTCCACCGCAGCATGGATACTGTGGGGGCTGCCATTGGCCCAATGCTTGCCCTGCTGTTCCTGTGGTTTTACCCGGGGCAATATAAGATATTGTTTTACCTGGCATTTTTTCCTGGACTGATTGCCATTGGGCTTACTTTTTTTCTAAAAGACAGGAAGAACAGGCCATCGGCCGAAATTGTAAAACCCGGTTTTTTATCGTTCCTGAAGTACTGGAAGCGTTCTGCTGTTCCATACCGTTACCTTGTTGCGGGCTTACTGGTGTTTGCATTATTCAACAGTTCGGATGCGTTTCTGTTGCTTGCCATCAAGAGCAGGCATATTTCAGATACAGGTATGATCTCCATGTATATTTTTTATAACCTGGTGTATGCACTGGCCTCATATCCTCTTGGTGCAATTGCCGATAAGATCGGTCTGAAAACCATGCTGATCGCCGGATTGTTCTTATTTGCCGGTGTTTATATTTGTTTCGGTTTTATCTCGGCCATACCGGGTTTCGTTTTGCTTTTCTTCTTTTACGGAATATATGCAGCCAGCACCGAAGGGATCTCCAAAGCTTTGATCAGCAATATTTCGGATAAGCGGGATACTGCTACCGCCATTGGGTTTTATACCAGTTTTGCCAGTATATTTTCCCTGCTTGCCAGCAGTATTGCAGGAGTCTTATGGTTTGCCTTCGGGATGAAGGTGATGTTTATGATCTCAGGGGCCGGAGTGCTGATGGCAGGGATTTATTTTCTTGTCATATCAAAGAAGCTGGTTCAGGAATAAAAACAGGGCCGCCCGGGGAATCCCGGGCGGCCCTGTTTTTAGCTCAGATAAATTCCTTAATATAAATTATTCACATTCTGGTAGCCGGGCTGCAATACATACCAATCCTGGTATGTTGTTCCGTTCGACTGGGCCCAGTCGGCAAAATGCAGGTGAGTTTGTACGATATCGATTGTTTCCTGGGGGTAAGACCAGTCAATCGGGATCTCGATAGCCCAGCACAAGCCGGTTTTCGAATGGTAGTATTTACCCTGGGACGGAACGCTCGCATCATCATTTAAACCAAAATAGATCTGGTTTACAAGTTCTGAAGGAGGCTGGTCTTTCAGATGTATTTCCTTCCCTCTTTCCTGGTTCACAAACATGAAGGGATTATACGGGGCCGTTCCAATACTGGCCTGCGGGTTTGAAAAATGTACGGTCACAGTTTGAAGGCTTGTCTGAACGGTAGGTCCGCCATGAATTGTGTTGACCATTCCGCTTCCCAGTAAAGTGTTCACGGCATCTACAGGTATGATAACAGTTTCATTGGTATGACCTGCTTCATAGCCTTTGGGATCGAGTGTCACTGCCGAACCAACCTTGATGCATCCTGTTACGCTGGCAATGTTGGAAGGCGGAGTGTTCAGGATGATCCCAAAGCCGTTGTTCATCGAAGCACCGGCAGCTTTGATCTTGTAGCTCACAATGATATCCACAACCTGGTTCTGGGCATTGGTGACGATCTTGTAGTTGAAATTCATCACAAGGTCGTTCATGTCGTAGTCGCCGTAAGAAGGCCATAGGTCTTCAAACGCAACCGTGCCGTAATCCACCTGGTTGGGATAATATGAATTGAAAGCCCTTGTTGGATCCAGGGGATATGCGTCCTGGCTGTCGGGCACACCGTCACCGTCGGTATCCACGATAACAGGATTCGTTATGGTGATAACAAGGACCTTGTTATCGGTACCTGCGGCATTGCTGGCCGTGAGGTTTACACTGGTGTTGCCCGAGGCAGTTGGTATGCCCGAAATGGTATTGCCGCTGAAAGTCAGTCCGGCAGGAAGGTTCGTTGCAGTATAGGTAATTGGTGTGCTGCCCGAGGCAGAAATTGTATAACTGAATGACTGGTTCTTGACACCGCTTGCAGTAAGCGGACTGGTAATAACCGGCGCCACAAGCCCTTGAGCTACAGTCAGAACAAGAATTTTCGAATCATTGCCAAAAGAGTTGGTTGCCGTGAGGGTAATATTGGAAACCCCGGCATTGGTAGGTGTGCCGCTGATGGTTGAACCGCTGAAGAACAATCCCGCCGGCAGGCCGGTGGCATTGTAAGTAATGGGTGAGGTTCCGCTGGCCGTAATATTATAGGTAAACTGTGAAGTGGTTGTACCTGATGCAGTAAGTGCGCTGGTAATTACCGGCGGATTGCCTGCGGGGTTCACAGTAAGAACGAGGTTCTTCGTGTCATGCCCGTATGTGTTCGTGGCAGTCATCGGGATGGTATAGGTGCCGGCTGCTGAAGGAGCTCCGCTGATCAGCCCGGTAGTCGGATTAAGGGTAAGCCCTGCAGGTAAACCTGTGGCGCTGTATGTGATGGGTGCACTGCCTGAAGCGGTAATGTTATAGCTGAATGCCTGTCCTGCAGTAGCTGTTGCAGTGAGAGAACTGGTGATGGTCGGGGGTGTCCCGGCCGGGGCTATGGTGATGACCAGGGTTTTGGTGTCGGTGCCAAAATTATTGTCGGCTGTTAAAGTTACATTGGTTGTTGCAGCCGTTGTTGGAGTTCCGCTGATGGTATTCCCGCTGAAAGTAAGCCCGGCTGGAAGGTTCGTGGCATTGAAGGTAATGGGGGAGGTGCCCGTCGCAGTAATGGTATAAGTGAATGACTGTCCCACCATGCCTCCTGCAGTAAGCGCACTTGTAATAGCAGGCGCGGTAGGGGCGCTGCAACTGGGGACAGGTATGGTATAAGCACATTTGCTGCCATGAGCACCATAATTTCCGTTGTCGGGCTGTATCCCCGCAGGAGCACAGAGGTCAACATAGCCTGAAATAGTGCATCCGCCTGAGGTTTTACTCTGCCCGCTGCCGCTTGCCTTGATCTGGGCTCCCTGCTGGCCGGGTCCTGTAAGGTTTCCTTCAATATCAAAAGTATTACATTGGATCAGGCTCTGCAGACCAAGAGTGTTAGTTGCGCTGCCCTGGGTGCTGAATTGGCCTGTAACATTGATGTACCCATTATTTGTAACTGCGCCGTTATTCTGAAAATCATTGGAACCGGTAACAGTAAGGGCGCAGGAGTTTGTTATAATCCCGTTCCCGTTATTGGTAAGTTTGCCATTAACCGTAAATGGGCCGTCGTTGATAAGTGTGCCGTTTACGTTGAATGTAGATGGTACGGTCATCGTTCCGTAGTTGTGGACCAGGGCATTACTGTTGATCTGGAAAGTTCCGCCGGATGCCACGTTCAATGTGCCGTAATTATTCAGTGTTCCGTCAAAGTTGTTGTTCGGCATCACATAGGTGGTGCTGTAGTTGTTCAGGACCCTCCCCGAAAGAGCATAATTCCCGTTCATTGTCCCGGTGGCAGAGATCATGATAGTGCCCCCGCTTCCGTTGATATTGTTCCAGGTAACGGTACCGCAGATTCTTACAGTACCCCCGGTGTTGAGGACAGGGGTGTTAAGTGTTACTGAAGTTCCCTGGGGAACACAGACTACTGCACCCGAGGCAATATTCAGGTTGTTATAGGTGCCTGATGACAGGGTTTGTGTGCATCCCGTAGAGCAATCAGGCACTCCTTCTGTACCATACAGGGATTTAACCCCACTGCTCTTGGTGAATGAGTAGTTGAGTACATTCCCGCTGATCGTTGCGGAAATATAAACAGTGCTGCCGTCGGCCGAGATTTTGCCTATATAAACCGATGTTAATGCCGATGGCATGCGGATTTTTGTCTTGTACTGGCTGTTTGCGTCCGTTGCACCGGTCCCGATAAGCTTCCCGCCATTGGCAGGATTCCCGTTGAACAACTGGATCACGAACATTTTAAATGTACCTGTCTGGCTAACATCGATGTTAACATCTATATCGTTATACGTATTGAATTTGAAGCCCTGGCTTACCTGGAGCTGGGTGAATTTGGTCGGACCGGATGGCGTGCTTGAATTTTGCTTATGACAGGCGGTCTGCGTTAATAATGCGCCTGATAAAAGCAATATAAAGAAAAAGCCCGGGATGAGTCCCTGTTTGATCTTTTGCATAATACTTAATATTTGTTATAATGCCTGAACACTATTATTCGATGTAAAAATATTGAATTTATCTTTCTGTGTCAAGTTGTAATATGTAACTGTATATTAAATCCTATGAAACTGTATGAATTCCTTAGGAAACGTATCTTGCTTTTATCTCCGCCCAGGATACAATCTTCACAATATCCGGCTAATAAAAGTACGAAATTATATTATCAATATTTGATTGCTCATGGAAAATCCTTCACTTCTTGGAGCGGAATCCGGGTCCGGGGCTCTTCTCTGGGGTTAATACCGATTTATTTTACTGCTGCCGGTTCATAGTTCCGTGGATATACTGTAAGGCTTACCACATCAGATTTCACGAATTCATCAGCATGGTCCATGTAAATAAATATTAACTTTGCAGCCGGAATTTTCATCTCAATAATCTGGTTTTGAATAAAGATAAAACTGTCCTTGTGGGATTGAGCGGAGGAGTAGATTCCTCCGTTGCTGCATATATTTTACAGCAGGAAGGCTTCAGGGTAATCGGGGTTACAATGGCTATCTGGGACGGGAAAAAACTCCCCCCGACTTCGGGAGGGAAACATGCCTGTTACGGGCCCGACGAGGAAGAGGAGATCAGGGAAGCCAGGGAGATAGCCGAAATATTAAAGATACCCTACGAGGTTTTTGATTGCTCAGCAGAGTATAAAATGGCGGTTCTTGATTATTTCAGGAGTGAATATTACGCAGGAAGAACGCCAAATCCATGCATACAATGCAACCAGCATATAAAATTCGGGCTCCTGCCTGAAATGGCCGAGAAGCGGGGATTTCACTATGATTTTTTCGCTACGGGTCATTATGCCAGGGTTGAACAGGATGCTTCCAGCGGCAGGTTCATCCTTAAAAAAGGGATTGACTCAAAAAAAGATCAGACCTATTTTATTTACAGGCTCACCCAGAAGCAATTGTCCAGGGCAATGTTGCCCATAGGTATTTATACTAAGACGAAAATAAAAGAGATAGCCAAGGCAGCCTCATTGCCTGTTTACGATAAGGACGAAAGCCAGGATTTCTACAGCGGGAATTACAAGGACTTGCTGGAGCATGAACCCATGCCGGGAAATGTAGTGCATACCAGCGGAAAAGTTCTTGGAACCCACCAGGGGATATGGAATCACACGATAGGGCAAAGGAAAGGCATGGGTATTGCCTGGTCGGAGCCCCTGTACGTTATCAGGATCGATAAGGAAACCAATACCGTTGTAGTTGGCAGCAGGGAAGAGACCTTCAATACCAGTTTCCTGGTAAACGACCTGAACTGGATAGGGATTGAAGGCTTAAAAGGCCCAATGGACGTAAGCATTAAAATACGCTCGGCACAAAAAGAAAAAGATGCATTAATAGAACCCATGGAGAATGGCCTTGTTAAAGCCACTTACTTTCATCCTAACGATTCCATAACTCCCGGTCAGAGTGCGGTGTTTTATGAGGGGGATGTGGTACTGGGCGGTGGAGTTATTAAAAATGTTCTGATTTAAAAATTTAAAATCAATCATAAATTATGAAGAGATGCCTGATTTATTTAATCTTGACGGTTTTTACCCTGCCGGTTTTCGCGCAGAAAGCTGAGATGTCGGCCAAAGACCTGAAAGCCTACGTGTATTTTTTAGCATCCGATTCCCTGAAGGGAAGAAAGCCAGGCACACCTGAGATGAATGTGGCGGCCCGGTACATCCAGGACCATTTTAAGGCGGCAGGTCTGAAGCCTATGGCCGATAACGGGTTCCAGTATTTTGAAATCGTTACCGATGTCACCCTGGGCGAAGGAAACAGGCTTTCGGTTGACGGGTATGATGCCGCGTTCAGGAAGGAATTCATTCCCCTGGCTTTCTCATCCGGAGGCGAACTAAAGGCTCCCGTTGTTTTTGCCGGATATGGTTTTGACCTCGATCTGGACAGCCTGAAATGGAGCGATTATTCAGGCATTGACGTAAAAGGCAAGTGGGTGATGATCTTCAGGGCTGATCCTGACCTGGAAAATACCGACAGCAGGTTCATCCCGTTCAGCGATACCCGCAGTAAAGTGCTGGCGGCTAAAGACAAGGGCGCTGCGGGTGTTTTACTCGTTACCCCCAAAGGGCTTGACAAGGATGATAAACTGATGCCGGTCATTGTTGAGAACAATGAAGTTACCAGCGGGATACCCGTTGTAAACATCAAACACCAGATTGCCGACCGAATCCTCGCGGCAAAAGGCATTTCGGCCGACAGCCTCGAAAACCTCATTATTGCAAAGAAAAGGCCGCATAGCTTTGAAACGGGCACCCTGCTTGACTGCAAGGTTGAAGTGGTCCAGAAGCATGCTAAAACCGCAAATGTGATCGGTGTTCTTGAGGGCAGCGACAAGGTTTTAAAAGATGAATATATTGTAATTGGTGGGCATTATGACCACCTGGGTTTCGGCGGGCCGAATTCAGGTTCACGTGTTCCCGATACCATTGCCATTCATAACGGGGCCGATGATAATGCCTCCGGCTCGGCTATGGTAATGGAACTGGCAAAAACACTGGGCGCTCAAAAAGCAAAATTCAAAAGGAGCATAATTTTTATATGCTTTTCGGGCGAAGAAATGGGTTTGCTCGGTTCAAAATATTTTGTGAATAACCCAACAGTGAATATCAAGCAAATTAAAGCCATGTTCAACTTCGACATGGTGGGACGTTTTGACAAGGAAAAGAATTCAATTTCGATAAGCGGTACAGGGACATCCGCCGAAGGCGACAGTATTTTAAAAATTTACGAAAAAGGACTGCCGTTTGCCGTCACTCATTCGCCCGACGGTTACGGCCCCTCGGATCATGCATCGTTCTACTCTTCCAACATACCTGTTTTCTTCTTTACGACAGGTGTTCATATGGACTACCATACCCCTTCGGATGATGCCGATAAACTCGATTATAATGCCGAAAAGAAGATCGGGGATTTCAGCACGGCACTTATCACAGATATCGACAACCTCCCGAAGGACCTTACATTCAGGGAATCGGGGAAGAAGGAAAACGCGGTGAGAAGCGGCCGCCGGTACAAGGTTACACTTGGCATCATGCCCGATTTTGCAGGCTCGGAGAAAAAAGGACTGAGGGTCGACGGTGTTACGAAAGACGGTCCGGCATACAAGGGCGGGATGCTCAAAGGCGATATCATTATTACTGTTCATGGTATGAAAGTCGAAAACATTTATGACTATATGGCGAGGCTGAACAAGCTGAAGTCGGGAATGACAGTAAATGTGGAAGTGCTGAGGAACGGAAAAGTTGAAATATTGATAATACAGTTATAGGCACTGGGCACTAGGCACTGGGTTCTGGGGGCTGGGCACTGGGTACCGGGTATAAAGTACCAGTAAGAGGTCCCCAGAACCCAGTCCCCAGTCCCCAGTCCCCAGAACCCAGTCCCCAGTCCCCAGAACCCAGAACCCAGAACCCAGAACCCAGCTTATGGACTACGAACAGATCTTTAATGAAACCTTCATCCTGAAATTCATCAAATTCTGCATGGTGGGATTTACAGGAGTATTTGTTGATTTCGGCATCACTTTCATCTGCAAGGAATTTCTGAAAATCCAGAAGTATGTTTCAAATGCTCTTGGCTTTACAATTGCAGCTACAACGAATTATATGATGAACCGAATCTGGACTTTTCACAGTCATAATCCCCATGTGGGCCTTGAATTCACGAGGTTTTTCCTGATTGCACTGATCGGGCTGGGAATAAACCTGCTGATTATCTGGACTATGACAGGAAAATTCAAAGTGAATTTTTATGTTTCCAAACTGGTGGCAACCCTGCTGGTGACCGTCTGGAATTTCCTCATCAATGCTTATTTTACCTTTGCCTGAGGACTAATCGTCGTCATCATCCTCTTCACCTGCCTGCTGGGCTTTTGGCTTGGGTTTGGCGGCCTTTTCCTTTTGATTGTCTTTGGATGGCTTTGCTGCCGTAAACATAGGGTCGGTGGCATAAGTTTTTGTCATATCCGACGGAATAACGATGATGTAGTCAGCTTTTCCTTCATTGGATTTTTCAAGATCATCCAGATCATCCTGTTCAACACAGCTAATGGTCATTATTTTTGGAGATGTACTCCCTTTGCGAAGGTACATTTTCGTCATCCACACCACACCTTCGTAATTCTCGATATGGTAGGCTCCGCTGAAATGAAGGAAGATCATGCTGTCGGCAAGAAAGTTCTTCAGAATAAACGTGGCCATCGTGGCATCTTTCATGGCCTGGGCCTGGGCCAGGTTAACGCTCATATGGGGAGCACCCATGGCTGCGGCAGCAATATTTTTGTAACAGTTCAGGCTGGAATCATACGGGATTGGGCGTGATGCCATAAAACCCCTTTCAACGGCCAGTATGTCGTCGAGGCCTTCAAAACCGCCCAGGTTCACAATGGCAGCAAATCTCCTGGGAATGCTGGTTGCCACAAATTTTATATCATTATCCCTGGCAAATTCGACCAGGGGGGAGTAATCGGTTTTATAATTCGGCCATAATTTTGCTTCGGCATCAAAATCCTTTTTCCGGATGAACTGCCTTGTAATATATTCGTTAAGCAAAAGCTGGTTATCGGTTTCGAACATCTCGGCACCTAGAACAAGTTTCTTCCCGGGGACTTTCACCAGCTCTTTTGCCATTTGCAGTTCCATCCAGTGGCAGATCGGATTATCGTGCAGTTCGCCGAAAAAAATTATTTCGGACGACCTGGCCGTTTTAACCATATCGCTGTAATGGACTGCTTTGCCTTTGGATGTGAAAATTTTGTATGCAGGTTTATTGGAGCTGTATCCGCTGAAGACAAAACTGCTTAACAATAAGCAAGTAAGTAAGGTGAATTTTTTCATATGAATCTTGTGTTTTACTGAGAATCTTTTGAATGTAGTTCTTCTTCTACCGAGCCAGGCAGGCTGTTATCGGGCTGAGAGAATTTGCCTGCAAGTATTCCTGAATAACGCGACGAATCCTTCAGAACGTTTATTGCTTCGTTAAGAACAGGATCTGTTTTAAGGGAACCAATGATCTTGCCTTTCTGATAATAGTATCTTGACAATATATCCATTTTAAGGAGTTCCTTCACCTGGTCCCTGTATTTGTTCATGTCCTCCTTCTTATCATTGTCCATGCCGGTTTGCAAACGGTCAAGTTCGTTCTTGATTGCATTGTAATATTGTTCTTTCTCTGCTTCCTTCCGCAATTTTTCAAGGGCCAGTTCGCTTCGGGTGGTGTATTTGAATTCTTTGTCTTTAAGGAAGTTAAGGAAGTCGTTATAGATTGAGTCGGTGATCTCAAACTGATCGGGAAGTAAAATACTGTTGTGCGATTGCTCAAAAAGCGTCGCGTAATCAAAGATCAGGAACTTGTTGTACAGGGCCAGGGCGATATTGCTGATCTGGCGTTCACTGGCTTTAACATCGGGACTTATTCCACCCCCGTCATATACTTTACGGCCATGTTTTGTTTTGAACTCCCTGATCAGCGAATCGGGAATTTTATCAAAGGTTCCCTGTTTGTTTTTATGGGAATAATCGATGGCCTGTATGCATCTTCCGCTGGGGATATAGTATTTTGCAACGGTGATTTTCATTTGGGCGTTGTAGCTGAGAGGGACAACGTTCTGCACAAGGCCCTTCCCGAAAGTACGCTGGCCCAGCACCACTGCACGGTCAAGGTCCTGGAGTGACCCGGCGAGAATCTCCGAAGCCGAGGCGCTCTGGCTGTCGACCAGGATAATAATCGGTATTTCAAGGTCGACCGGTGCCGAAGAAGTATAATGCTGCTGGTTTTTGTCGGCCTTTTGTCCTTTGGTCGAGACTATTTCCTGCCCCTTTTCAACGAAAATATTTGCTATGTCAACGGCCTCGTTAAGCAAACCACCTCCGTTTCCCCTGATGTCGATGATAAGTCCTTTCAGGCTGGTGCTTTCGCGCAGGCTGATGAAGGCCTGGCGAAACTCCTTCGATGCATTTTGGGTAAAGCCTGTGAGCTTGATGTATGCGATGCCGTCGCGGAGAATGCCGGCATAGGGGACGTTGTCAATTTTAATATTTTCGCGGATAATATCCTTTATCAGGGTGTCGGAAGGATTTTTGCGTTCCACAACAAGATTTACAGGAGTTCCTGCCTGCCCTTTCAATACAGCGCTTACTTCGTCATAGGTTTTGTTAACCGCAGCCTGTCCGTTGATCCTGATGATTTTGTCTCCTGCTTTAAGGCCCGATTTCTGGGCAGGTGATCCTTCATAGGGTTCGGAGATCACCACATATTTTCCCTGCTGGTGGATGAGGGCTCCTATGCCTCCATATTGACCGGTGGTAATAAAACGGTAATCTTCAACCTGGTTTTCGGGAATAAAATTTGTGTAAGGATCAAGTGATTCAAAAATTGCATCTATACCGGTTTCTGTAATTTGACCCGGGTTGATCACATCCACATAATCGGTGCTCAGCTCTTTCAGCATACTGGAATAAATATCCAGGTTTTTCATCAATTCAAAGCCTATATTGGTTTTCGTCCCCTCCGTTGCAGGCTTGTCCTGGGAAAAAACCGGGAATCCTGCCCCGATTATTATAAGTAATATCGCTAATCTCACAATTCTCATATTCGAAACTATATATTCGTAATATTCACTTCGCCCTTTAAACTTTCTTACTTAATTCTGCACTTTTCTTTTTCTTAATTCAAAACTCGTTGTTCAATATTCAATATTCAAATTCCTTAGGGTACAGGATCGTATCCTTGCCCTCCCCACGGGTGACACCGGCCGATACGCTTTAATGTCATCCACCCACCTTTAAACGGACCGTATTTACGTATGGCTTCAACGCCAAATTCGGAGCAGCTAGGCGTAAAACGGCAGGAAGGCATAAGATAGGGGGAGATTGCTCCCTGGTAGATCCTTATCAGAAGAATGAAAAACCCGCTAAAAATCTTTTTCACACTCTTCTTTTAAACGTCGCAAAAGTAAGATTATTTTATCTTGTATTGCCCTATAAGTCAGGATTTCTTTCGAAGTATAGGTAATGCAGAAGGCAAGCCGAAATTCAGGAACCCCAGCGCTCCCGTAAAGAATGGATTTATTAAGACGGTAAGCTTCCCTTATACGTCGCTTTATGATATTGCGGTCGGCCGATCTTTTCTGGATCGCTTTTGGAACGCTGATCATCACCTGGTGCAAAGTTCCCGTGTTTTCACTGAATTTAAGCCAGGTGACCTTTAAGGGAGGCATGGAAAAGACCCTTCCCCCGCTGAAAAGCATGCGGATACTGTGTAATTCGCAAAGACGTTCGTTTTTTGAGAAGGTAAGATACATTTCCTGGAGAATTGACCCGGTTTTTAAGGCATGAAAGGGATTTCCCGGCGGGGTTTACTTTTTCCTGCTTTCCCTGGAAAGAAATTGTTCTATTGCAGATGTAATAGAAGGGGCATCCTTTGTGGGAGCCTCTATGTCGAGCTTCAGGCCGGCATCTTTGATGGCTTTAGCGACGCTGGGGCCCAGGGCAGCGATGATAGTATGGCCCTGTTTGAATTCAGGGTAATTTTTGAACAGGGATTTGATTCCCGCAGGGCTGAAAAACACCAGCATGTCGAATTTTGTGATATCAGTATCGGACATGTCACGTGCAAGGGTCTTGTAAATAATTGCCTTTTTATAAACCACCTTGCTCTCTTCAAGCATCTTCGGTACATCCTGCTTATGAACATCTGAACACGGAAGCAGGAATTTTTCGCTTTTATGCTTTTTAATCAGCTCAACAAACAAGGAAAAACTCTCCTTGCTGTGGAATATCTTTCTCTTCCTGAACTGAACATATTTCTGGAGATAATATGCCGTTGACTCCGAGATGCTGAAATACTTCAGTGTTTCGGGAACCTCAACACGCAATTCCTTACATATCCTGAAAAAATGATCGACCGCATTTTTGGATGTGAAAATGATAGCGGTATAATCAAGGATATTCACCCGGTCTTTCCTGAATTCTTTTGCCGGGATCCCCTCGATCTGGATTAACTGTTTGAAAGTGAAGCACACACTGAATTTCCTGGCAATCTCTCCATACGGAGATTTTTCAAAATCGGACGGTTGGGGCTGAGAAACGAGGATATTCCTGATCTTCAATTTCAAATTGTGTTTAGTCAGACAATTAATAAAATCAATATCCCTTACTGATGAGATAAAGCCCTTTAAGGATGACCAGCAGGGGCAGAATTTCGAGGCTGCAAAGATAAACAAATAAAAATAAATAGGAAAACTTCTTCAGTGAAATTCCTATAAAAAAACCTCTCATCACCCTAAAAAAATACAGTAAACCGATAGATATCAGGGTGATATAGGCAATAATATTGGAGTGCAGGAAGGTAGTGAGGATTAAAAGCGGGAGAAGGAAGATCCCTGTGATAAATGAAAAGGCGAGGATATTCTGCAGGTAATCCTGTGTTGTTGGTATGGTTCGGAAGACTACACCCAGGAACCAGATGAACGAAATTTTTATTAGCCAGAAAAGCAGCAGGCCCCCGGCACAAATGGTGAAAACCTGGCTGTCGCTGAGCCTTGAAAATGTTCCCGGCATGAAATTTTTCAGCAAAAGGCTAAGCAGCAGGCTGAAAGTAAAAATGTAAATCAGGGAAAGGGCAATAGTGATCCGTTCATTGAACAGGCTGCCCTCCTTTGTCAGGATGTTCAGAAATCGCTGTGAAAGAGGGGCGTAAAAGATCTGCCGCAGCCGTTTGAAATAGAAGACCTGCAGCCAGGCAACGATGATCAGGCTGGCAAGAAAAGAGAGGACGACCCAGTCGGAAGGATTATGCCGGTAGGGTATGTTATTGAATTTTACTGCATGAAGCTGATGTTCGCTGAACAGGGATTTCTCATATCCGGGTTCAGGCCTGCAGATGCTCTGCAAGGTGAAGGTAGTGTCCGGTGAATATGAATGAATGCTCAAATGCCTGGGGTATTCGGTTTGCCAGTGAAATGGTTCCAGAGGGCATCGTATGGAGGAGGTGCAATGATCTCAAGGGCTGTTTGTTTTACCGGGTGAATAAATGAGATATTGCGGGCATGAAGATGAATGGAGCCGTCGGCATTTGACCTGGGGTAACCGTACTTCAGATCGCCCCTGATAGGGCATCCGATGTACGAAAGCTGGGCTCTTATCTGGTGGTGACGTCCTGTAATGAGGTTGACCTCAAGCAGGTAATAATCTTTACTTTTACCTATCAGGCTGTAAGTGAGTTCGGCGAGCTGGGTATGATCCTCATTTTGCAGGCACACAAACGATTTATTTTTAACCTCATCCCTCCGGAGGTAATTTATCAGGCGGTCGTTTTCACGGGGCGGTTGGTTTTTAACTACAGCCCAGTATGTTTTACTGATACTGCCTGCTTTAAGCAATTCATTGAGCCTGCTCAGCGATTTTGAGGTACGCGCAAAGATTACCGCACCGCTCACGGGCCTGTCGATTCGGTGCACAACTCCCAGGAAAACCTCGCCGGGCTTATTGTACTTAACCTTGATATAGGCCTTGATTTTCTCGCTCAGAGGTTCATCTCCTGTTTTATCCCCCTGTACAATTTCGGAGGGAAGCTTATTGACAACCAGGAGGTGATTGTCCTCGTACAATATCCGGTTCTCAATATTGCTCTCGTTCATTAGGGAAATTGAGCGATTTGATATCGTTGATATAAGTGTCTACGGCTCCTTTTATTTCTTCCGAAAGATTATGATAACGCCTCAGGAAACGGGGCGAAAATTCCATGGTAATACCCAGCATGTCGTGCAAAACAAGCACCTGTCCGTCAACCTCGCCTCCCGCACCAATCCCTATCAGGGGGATTTTAAGCTCCCCGGTAACCCTACCCCCGAGTTTGGCGGGGATTTTCTCCAGCACTATCGCAAAACAGCCGGCGTTTTCAAGCAGGTGGGCGTCTTCGAGAAGTTTTGCAGCCTCGGGCTCGGTTGTTGCACGAACCACATAGGTCCCGAACTTATGGATCGACTGGGGTGTAAGGCCCAGGTGCCCCATTACAGGGATCCCGGCCGATAAAATCCTGTCGACCGATTCTATGATCTCCTTGCCTCCTTCCATCTTTACGGCATCGGCCCCGCTTTCTTTCATGATCCTGATCGCCGAATTAAGCGCTTCCTTGGAATTGCCCTGGTAAGTGCCAAAAGGAAGATCCACCACGACCAACGCCCGTTTTACGGCCCTTACCACCGAAGAGGCATGGTAGATCATTTCGTTGAGAGTGATCGGGAGGGTGGAAGTGTAGCCTGCCATTACATTGGAAGCTGAGTCCCCAACCAGTATGATATCAATACCCGTACTCTCCAGGATCTTTGCGAAAGAAAAGTCATATGCCGTGAGCATGGCAATTTTCTCTCCTTTAACTTTCATTTCCTGCAATACATGGGTGGTCACTTTTGTGACATTGCGAAACGAATACGAAGCCGACATAAGCTCAGAATTTGATTGCAAAGGTATTACAATAAAATATGTTTCCGACCGTATGGTTTATTTGAAATATTTGCAACAGAATAATTATCTTTGCACAACTATCATTATTGCAAGCTAAATGAAAAAATACTGCTCCCTGCTGATCCTGGCCTTAGCCTTGCTATCCCTGTCATCCTGCAAAAAAAGCCTTAATGTCAATGCCGACTGGAAAGATGTTACGGTTGTTTACGGGCTCCTCGACCAGAATGAACCTGTGCATTATGTAAAAATAACCAAAGCCTTCCTGGGCCCGGGGGATGCCCTGCAGTTTGCACAGATCGCCGATTCGAGCAATTACGATACCCTCCAGGTTTCGATGGAAGAGTATAACAGTTCAATTTTACTGCGCACCATTGCCCTTCGTGATACCATGATCACCAATAAAGACAGCGGTGTATTTTATTTCCCTACCCAGAGGGTGTATTATACAACTGCCAAGCTGAGCGCCGGCCTGACATATCATCTGATAATAAAAGTCATAAAGAACGGGGTAGCCCAGAAGGAGGTGGAAGGTTATGCAGACCTGATCGGCCAGATGGATATAGCAATACCCATTTCGGTTGCAAAGGCCAGTTTCCAGTCGGGCAAAAACACCGAAGTAAAATGGTCCTCTGCTACCGGGGGCATCCGCTACCAGGTTGATATCAGGATACGCTATGCCGAAACCCAGGTAGATGTCCCGAATTCAACTGTCATCAAATCCCTTGACTGGCTTGCCCTCACCGATATCAAGTCCATATCCTCCAAAGGAGGTCAAACAATGGATTATTTTATCAACGGCGACGGATTCTACACTTTCATGGGTTCACAGCTTAAAAGTGACACTGTCAACGGGCATGTGGTTACCCGTGCCCTCAGGAGCTGCGATTTTATTTTCACAGTGGGTTCCGAAGACCTGAGCACTTATATGGATGTTACCTCGCCTTCCATGACCATCATCCAGGAGAGGCCGGCCTTTACCGATATCACGAACGGTATCGGGCTGTTTTCGGCCCGTACTGTTCAAGCGGTAGATTCGCTGGATTTCAGCGTGAACACTCTCGCCGAGATCAAGACCAACGTACATACAAAGAACCTGGGCTTTTAAATTCCCTTTTCCATTTTCTGTCTTTTTGTCATTTTTTGTCAGGGTTTTTCCATTTGGCACAATGATTGACATAAGTGAGTTGATTCTCAAAATTTACAACAAAAGGAGATTATAATTATGGGAAAAATAATAGGAATAGATCTTGGAACTACAAATTCATGTGTTGCAGTGATGGAAGGCAATGAGCCTGTTGTTATTGCAAACAGCGAAGGAAGAAGAACAACGCCTTCGATCGTGGCTTTTACCGACAATGGTGAAAGAAAGGTTGGGGATCCTGCCAAACGCCAGGCAATCACTAACCCAAGGAACACGGTGTTTTCGATCAAGCGGTTTATGGGTGAGACCTTTGACCAGGTTACTGTTGAAACCAAACGGGTGCCTTACAAGGTAGTCAAGGGTGAAAACAATACCCCAAGGGTGGATATCAGCGGAAAGCTTTATACCCCCCAGGAAATATCGGCCATGGTTCTTCAGAAAATGAAGAAGACTGCCGAAGATTATCTTGGACAGGAAATCAAGGAAGCCGTAATCACTGTTCCTGCTTATTTCAGCGATTCGCAGAGGCAGGCAACAAAAGAGGCAGGCGAAATAGCCGGTCTTACAGTAAAGCGTATTATAAATGAACCCACTGCTGCTGCCCTGGCTTATGGCCTGGATAAGAAGCATAAGGATATAAAGGTTGCTGTTTACGATCTCGGTGGAGGCACATTTGACATTTCAATTCTCGAACTTGGCGACGGAGTGTTTGAAGTGAAGTCGACCAACGGGAATACACACCTTGGAGGCGACGATTTTGACCAGATCGTGATCGACTGGCTGGCCGATGAGTTTCTTAAAGACGAAGGCATCGACCTTCGCAAAGACCCTATGGCCTTACAGCGCCTTAAGGAAGCTGCCGAGAAGGCAAAGATAGAACTCTCCAGTTCCATGGAAACCGAGATCAACCTGCCGTATATCATGCCGGTTGACGGGGTCCCCAAGCACCTGGTGAAAAAACTTACAAGGTCTAAATTCGAACAGCTTGTCGACAAACTCATGCAGTCGACCATTCCTCCCTGCCAGCAGGCACTGAAAGATGCAGGAATGAAAGCTTCGGATGTTGACGAAGTCATCCTGGTCGGCGGATCAACAAGGATCCCGGCGATACAGAAGATAGTAAAGGACTTCTTCGGCAGAGAACCTTCCAAAGGTGTAAACCCCGACGAAGTGGTAGCAGTTGGCGCAGCTATACAGGGCGGTGTTCTCACAGGCGAGGTAAAAGATGTTCTGCTTCTCGACATCACCCCTCTTTCACTGGGTATTGAAACCCTGGGAGGCGTGATGACGAAACTGATAGAATCAAACACCACCATTCCTACAAAGAAATCCGAGGTGTTTTCAACCGCTGCCGACAGCCAGACATCAGTCGAGATCCATGTTCTTCAGGGTGAACGCCCAATGGCCACCCAGAACAAGAGCATTGGCAGGTTCCATCTCGACGGAATTCCTCCTGCACCAAGAGGAATCCCCCAGGTCGAAGTCATATTCGACATCGATGCCAACGGTATACTGCATGTTACAGCCAAGGACAAAGCTACAGGCAAATCTCAGCAGATCAGGATTGAAGCTTCGTCAGGCCTTTCTGAGGATGATATCAAAAAGATGAAAGAGGAAGCCCAGCGAAATGCCGACACCGACAAGAAAATGAAGGAGGAAGTCGACAAGATAAACCAGGCCGACACCCTGATCTTCCAGACCGAAAAACAGCTTAAGGAGTTCGGCGACAAGATCCCTGCCGACAAGAAAGGCGGCATAGAAACTGCACTCGAAGCTCTGAAAACCGCTCATAAGAACAGGGATGTGGCTGCAATCGACAGCGCACTTGCAAACCTGAACGCAATCTGGCAAACAGCCAGCGAAGAAATGTACAAGAACACCCAAGGCGCTCAGCAGGGTCCTCAACCCGGCCCTCAACCCGGCCAGGAACATAACCAAAGCCAGAAGGGCTCAGGTAATGATGAAGTAACCGATGTAGACTTCGAAGAAGTCAAGGATAAGTAATCAGCTTACACTGATGTTAATCAGGAGGCTGCCCCGAACCCCGGGGCAGCCTTTTTTTGTTAAAAAATGAAAAAAGGGTATCACTTTTTCGGCTTCGCCGGATTAAGGAGCAGATCAATTATAATTGCCATGAAAACTCTGCTTCTTTTTGTTTGCCCTGTCCTGCTGTTTATTACGCCTGCTCAGTCACAGGGCCTTGAGACTTTTGAAAATTTTCCCTCTACAACAGGAAGCTACACCAGCGGTAGCTTCCCCGGAATGGACGGATCGGGATGGACGTATGTACAATGCAGGGGCGACAAGTCCATCGAATTGCCCACCCCATGCCTTGGAAAGAAAAGGAATCCTTCGGCTAAACTGCTTTCGGGTACACTGGCCAGGGGCTGCCATACGATTATATTTTCTTACCGCCAGGCATTCTCGACTGCAGTAAACCTTAACCTGCTGGTAAACGGGGAAGTGGTTAAAAATGTAACGAGTGCCGGAGGAAATGCTGATACCGCTGTTCTGTATTCTTCTGACAGCATTGTACTTAATCTCCCGGGCGATTTTGTTATGGAATTCAGGCAGGCCGACAGTCTTAATTCAGGGCAGGTTTGCATTGACAATATATTCTGGACTTCTTATGAAACAGGCATGGGTACCGGCGGAGACATTGCAGCTGAAGGTTTGGGGCAGCAGGGGGCAGGTTTTGTATGCAACGGGAAACAGCTAAGGCTGAGCTGCCATTCACAAGGAGAAAAGGACCTCAGGCTTATTTCAATGGAGGGAAAACCGGTCAGGGAGCTGAGATTTACAGGGCCGGAGCTCGACTTGCTTCTGGACGATTGCCCTGGGGGTTTGTACGTCGCCATCCTCAGTGATAATGAAAATAAGATAATAAGTACAGGGAAATTGATACTGCACTGAGGATGCTTTTTCGCTATTTTTGCCGGGTAAACATTCTCAAATGCGAAGACTGGCCATTTTTGCACTCTCACTTTGTCTTATCCCGGCTTTGGTCCCGGCTCAGAAAAGTAACTCGGGAAAGGACCTGGAAGCTGCAAGAATTGAGATCCCTGTCAAAAGCGACAAGGAATCTTACCGTGTAATTGAATGCGGAAGGCAGGGAGCGATGATTTTCTTTAAAAGTGTTGAAGCCTCGGATGCCCAGAGGGTTAAATGGTATTTTTCGTTTTACGACCTTGATCTGAAACAGGTGTGGGTGAAGAGTTTTCCGCTTCTTTCCGACCTTGATTACAGTTTTAAAAGCTTTTCGGGAGATACCCTTTTGCTGGTATTTGTCTATAAAGGTAAACAGAATAGCGAGGACCAGCCTCTTGAAATTGTGAGGATAGCGCTGAAGGCGGGAAATTTTATCCCAAACCTGACTAAAGTCCCGGCTAATTCTGAACCTGTCTTTTTCCAGGTACTTGGACGAAATGCATACCTGGCGCTGAATCATAAGAACGGGCAGTCGGCGGTTGAAATCCTGGACCTGAAATCGAATCACAGCAAGGGTTTTCTTATCGACCGTCAAACCCCTGCAGCATTCCGCTGGTTTAAGGCTGATACTCTTTCCTACAGTTTGAAAGCCATTATAAGCAAGGCTGTGAGCAAAAAGGAAACTGAACACTGGTTCGAGGTCTTCGACACGACCGGGAAAGTAATGATGTCGGTAAAAATCAGCGCCATTAACCAGGACAGGGAGTTTACCGCGTTCAGGGCTGTTACAACTCAGAAAGGGGAGGAGCTGGTAATCGGCACATACAGGCTTACTAAAAAAGGATCATCGGCTAAAAACAAGGAACCGGATGAATCATCCGGAATTTTCACCAGCCTGATCGTTCAGGGAATTCAGAAAAATCTGAACTTTAATAATTTCCTGGAACTTAAGAGCATCAATACTCTTCTTACTGCCAAAGATATTCTTGATCTGAAAAAGAAAGCCTTAAAGAAAAGCAAAAATGTGAGCGAGTATTCTGTTGATTTCAGTGTACTTCTGGATGATCCTGCCGAACGGAATGGGGATTTCATCCAGGTATCGGAAGTTTATACTCACCAATACCATGTTGAAAATTTCACGGATTTTGATTTTTACGGAAGACCGTTTACGAATTCATATTCGGTTTTCGATGGGTACAGGTTTACAGGGGCAATAATCACTTCTTTCAGCCCCGAGGGACAGCTAAAGTGGGATAATGTTGTGGAAGTGAGGGACCTGGTAAGTTCGGAACTAAGCCCCAAAGTGCTTGCCAGGCTGCAGGGCAATCAGATTCTTTTAGCATACAGTGCCGGGGGGAAGATTGGTTCAAAGCTTATCCGCAATGAAGAAACAACTGGTAAACTTGAATTCAGCCCACTGGAGTTAAAATACCCCGACGACGTGATCATTGCGGAAACCAGGAGCGGGCTTATCCCCTGGTACGATAATTTTTTCCTTTGTTCAGGGTTCCAGGAAATAAAAAATGTTGCCCTGGAGAGCAACAATAAAAGGTTTGTATTCTATTTAACCAAGGTAAAATACGGGGAGTAACGCTATTTTTTTACCGGAGGCTGGATAATGATGATCTTGTTATCGCAGTTCTGAACAAGTATTGTTGTATCTTTAAGGTTGGAAGTATAGGCAGGGCCTGAGTATTTGATCGTATAAGTGGTTCCGCCCGAAAACCCCTGGCACATAATATTATCATGCTGAAGGTTGAGGGTAACATGGCTTTGAACTATGGTAATAACAAGCAGGGAATCTCTTTTATTTTCAAAGCAGATAGTCCCGACACCATCGCAGGGCAATGAACTTGAGCTCTTTTTACAGGACGTTGAAACAAACACTGAACTAAATATCAGTGCGGCCAGGATCAGGAGGTTTTTTTTCATAGTGAAAATCTTCGCCTTGCAAATTTACAAGGAATTAATTAATATCAAAATGACAGCCGATTATATTAACAGACAGAATTAATTTGTTAGGGTTGTACGGGAAAGCATTAAAAATTAAAAATAAGTTTTAAATTTGTAGAATCTGAAAAAATATCAATTTCAGGCAACCATACAACTGCAAACATTGTCATCTAAATCAATTATAAGTTAATTATTGTAAACGTCTTCTAATCCTAACCCTATGCGGAATTTAACGTTGCGCCTTATTTTTATTTCCGGGTTCCTGCTACTCTGTCATGCCTCACTTCTTGCTCAAACATGTCCAGACACACAACCGGTTGTAATAGGCCCTGATGTAGTCAGGGCGGGGCAAACCGTGACTTATCTCACCAATGCAATACCCAGCCATACCTACCTCTGGACTGTTGCAGGAAGCGGGACAATTTCAGGTTCAAACACCTCGAACCAGGTTACGATTGTTTGGGGTGGCACCCCGACAACAGCATTGCTTTCGGTTACTGAAGTAAATACAACAGTAGCCGGCTGTACCGGGGTTACGGCACAGAAGACCGTTACATTACAGCCATTATTGCACGCATATTTTTACTACCAGTTCGATCCCACGGGCGGATGTTATTATAACATTGTCAACTTTACGGCCGACCCTAATGTTTCGACTCACCCGAACGACCCCACGGTTACCTATACATGGAATTTTGGCGACGGTGCCGGATATCAGATTGGCACACAGGCCCAACAGCATACTTTTCCGATTACCGGGGCTTATCTTCCGCCTCATACTTTCCCTGTAACCCTGATCATTCAGAATCCCGCAGGTCAGAAAGATTCGCTTATCGATTATGTATATGTGGATCCCGATAAATTCAAACCCGCAGCCGATATAACTTCCATCACGGCACCTATACCAAACTGTTTGTACAACTCGTATACTTTCTCAGGTACGGGTAGTCAGGCAAAGCCTCCAAGCAATCCTGACAATACCATCAAAATAAAATACTGCGACTGGAAGATATACAACAGCAGCGGTGGTCTTGATACAACCATACATACTGGCGACGGGTTGACGATTCCCTGTGCCATGACGGCAAACTACACCTTTTTATCTCCTGGTACCTACACTATAAGCCTTACAGTTACCAACACCATCAACTGCACCAATACAACAACATCCTCACTCCTTGTAGGCAACACCGTTCCTTCTGCAGGCTTTATATATGCCCAGGCCTGCGTAAACGAACCTACCACATTTACCGACCAGTCCCTGGCCAATACAGGAACGATGAGCGACTGGTGGTGGACATGGGGTGACGGATCCACTGATCATTACATTGCAGGGACCAACCCTCCTCCAAGCCCCCTCACCCATACATTTACCGACCTCAATTCACACAATGTGACACTGAGAGTAATGAATACCAATGGTTGCCAGGCTACATCCGTCCAGGTACCGGTTCAGGCAGCTCCTTCTCCCCAGGCTGATTTTTCGTATCCCACAGTTATCTGTACAGGGGATATTGTTCAGTTTACCGATAAGAGTTCCCCGCTTACAGGCAGTGCAATTGGTACATATTTATGGACTTTCGATGATCCCACTTCTGCAAACAATACTTCAAGCGATCCTAACCCATCCCATCTTTTCTCAGGACCCGGAACCTATCATATATCGCTAACGGTTACCAACCTGAGCGGATGTGCCAATACCAAGACACTGACAACTAACCCGCTTGTTGTAAGTCCCCATCCTGATATTGATTTTACCTCGGCACAGGGGGCTACCTCCTATGAGCAGACTTTTACTGCCCAGGTCAATGCAAGCCAGAATGTAGGGAACAACGTGAACTGGCAGTTCGGCGACGGACAGAGCGGTTACGGATCCCCCATAACCCATAATTACCCGGGACCGGGCCTGTACAATATCATCTGCACGGCCACCGACATGGTAACAGGATGTTCCAATACCGTTACTCACAGCATTATGTTGGGCTCACCCCCTGCGCCCTGCTTTACTGCAAATCCCCCGAACCAGTGCCAGAACGTAGCTGTTCTTTTCGTTCCCTGTCCCCCGGGCGGTCTCATCACTACCGAAGACTGGGATTTTGGCGACGGTTCACCAGTTCAGCATTTCGTTGCCCCCAATGTACCGGCCTCACCAACACATACTTATACTACACCGGGTCCTTTTTATGTGCAAAGGATATTGAACCAGGGAACCCCGCTTGAAGCAACTTTCGGTTTGTGGATTACGATTTATGACGCTCCCACTGCCAATTTTATATGGTTCAGCGATCCCGCCCACCTGCACCAGGGACAGGCCTGCGATGGGCAGACTGTTTATTTCCAGGATGAATCCTACGCCAACACAACTCCCCCGGGAACGATCTACCAATGGTCATGGAACTTCGACGACCCCGGTTCGGGACCGTCAAATACTTCAAACCTGCAAAACCCTACGCACACTTTTATCACTAACAAAACGACCTTTAATGTTACTTTGCAATCATGGGAAAACCTTGAAAATTGTCCAAGCCCTGTTGTAACCATCCCGGTAACCATCAACACCCCCATTCCTGTTCAGTTCTCATACAATAATAACGTATGCCTTAACCAGACAGTGAACTTTACAACGGATGCTGTTACCCTGCCCCCTGCCAATTATACCTGGTTATGGGACTTCGGCGACGGCACCAATTCTACCAACCCGGGAAGCGTATCCAAACTTTATCTTTCGGTCGGAAATTATACGGTTACACTTACACTTACTGATACCAGCGGCTGTACAAAATCAATTCAGCATGTGGTGAGCATAATTCCCCAGCCAATTGCTAATTTCAGCTTCACATCACCCAGCTGTTTCGGTACTGCCATACAGTTTACGGATCTTTCGGTTGTTCCTTTGCCATACAATGATATTATCGTGGCCTGGGACTGGGATTTCGGCGACGGTACAATGCCTCATTCCACCATACAAAATCCATCGCACGTATATTCGGTCTACAGCGCCACAGGCTGGAATGTGATCCTTACGGTTACTACGAACCGGGGCTGTTCACAAACCAAAACGATCAATGTAACCCAGATTGCTGCACCTGTGGCCGATTTCCAGGTAACGGCAGGAAGTTATTCCTGTGTTTCACCTCAGTCGGTGCATTTCACCGATCTTTCGCAAACCAACGGCGGAGGTAACCTTATGACCTGGTCATGGAACTTTGGAGACCCTGCCTCGGGAGGGAGTAACATCGACCATGCACAGAATCCTTTCCATATTTACAATACTTCAGGAAATAAAACAGTCACCCTCGTTGTTACCAATACCAGCAGCTGTACCGACACAATTATAAAAACCATCACGGTTAATGCATTGCCGGCGCCTGATTTTACTTTCACCACTCCATGTCTTGGAAATAATACTTTGTTTACAGATGCCACCAATCCCAATTCCCCGGGCATTCTTTCATGGGCATGGGATTTTGGCGACGGAACGGGAGGTTCCCCATTGCAGAACCCCCAGCATCTGTTTTTAACAGCAGGATTACATCCGGTTACACTGGTCGTGGTTAACTCAAATGGTTGTACGAATACCATAACCAAAACAGTAATCGTTAATCCGAAACCTGTTGTTGATTTTATACAAACCACACCTTTCTGCCAGCATGCCCAGGTTACTTTTACAAGCCAGGCCTATGTGCCGGCAGGATTTACCAGCTTTATCAACAGCTGGGTCTGGGAATTCAATGACGGAACTCCCAATCAAACCGGGCCGGTGGTTGTCCATACGTTCCTCGATGTCCAGCTTTCTCATCCCGTCACACTCATCGCAACCACATCCGACGGATGTGTTGATTCGATTACCAAGATTGTTACGGGCATACCTGCACCTCTTGCCGATTTTACCTATATCGGCATAGGCTGTTTAAACCAGGCCCTTAATTTTTATGATAATTCCCAGACCAACGGGGGCGGCACCATCACCCAGTGGGCATGGAACTTTGATGACCCGGGTTCAGGTCCTAACAACACTTCCCCTCTTAAGAATCCGACCCACAGCTTTACAAGCACCGGTGTTCACCATGTTACCCTTACCGTTACCAATGCCAACGGATGTTCTTCCCCAAAGACGATTGATGTAACTATCAATCCTAAACCTGTAGCTGCATTTTCCGCTGCAAACAGCTGCCTGGGAAACCTCACGGTATTTACAGATGCATCAACATCTCCCACCGGCACTATCGTTACCTGGGCCTGGGATTTTGGTGACGGAGGAACGGACAATATTCAGAACCCCTCATGGCTTTTTAGCACATCAGGGATACATTATGTGAAACTGACCGTTACAAATTCAAATGGCTGCACCGATAATATAACAATCCCGGTGGAAGTTTATCCTACTCCTGTCACTGCTTTCAGCTTTACTTCCCCAACCTGTGCCGGCAATAACGTGACCTTTACAGATATGTCGACTACAGGCCATGGCTATATTGTAAGAAGAATATGGAATTTCGGTGACGGCATATTCGGATATACCACTTCTGCTTCCATTGTTCATCAGTATGTAAACGGAGGACCGTATAGTGTTATTCTTACCGTAAAGACTTCCGACTCCTGTACAGGAACAACGACAATCCCGGTAAACATACAGTTTGCCCCCATTGCAGACTTTTCCGTGACCAACTCACTTTGTTCACTTTCCCCTGTTCAGTTCAACGACCTCTCCCAACCTAACGGGGGAGGAGCCCTCACTCAATGGACCTGGACCTTTGGCGACCCCAGCTCGGGTGGCAACAACGGTTCAGCCCAGGAGAACCCGGTCCATAATTTCAGCGGCCCGGGGACTTACTGGGTTCACATGTCTGTTTCCAATGCCGATGGTTGTGTTGGAAGAGACTCGATGCAGGTTACTATTTTCGCAAATCCTGTGGCCAATTTCACGGCAACCAATGCCTGCCAGGGGAACGTTACAACGTTTACCGACATTTCAACATCAACTGCAGGTACAATTGTTGCATGGGCCTGGACTTTTGGCGACGGTGGCAATTCATTGGCTCAGAATCCTACATACACTTATTCCTCGGGAGGGACATTCCCTGTGACACTCGTTGTGACAACTTCCAACGGATGTGTAAATACTGTAACCAAGCAGGTGCAGGTATGGACCAAGCCCAATGTCATGTTCAGCTATACCTCTCCCACCTGCGCCGGCAGTTCGGTTACCTTTACCGACATCTCGACAACATCTCATGGTTATGTTACCACCAGGGCCTGGGATTTTGGAGATGGCAATACACAAACAGCACCAGGACCAAGTGTTTCGCATGTTTATACTTCCGGAGGACCTTACCAGGTAATACTTACAATTACCACTTCCGACGGCTGTACAAACTCTGCCACTATTCCTGTGCAGATTCAGTATAACCCAATCTCAGGATTCAGCTGGTCAACATCTGGTCTCTGCGTTTTATCATTGGTTAATTTCTATGATAATTCCCAGCAGAACGGGGGAGGGCAGATCACTACCTGGGCATGGACCTTCGGTGATCCCGGATCAGGCGGAAATAATATTTCTTCACAGGAAAACCCGACTCATAGTTTTTCAGCTGCCGGCTCCTTTACTGTTCATCTGAAAGTTACCAATGCAAGCGGATGTTATAAAGACAGCAGCGCCACGGTGGTTATTGCTGCAAATCCTACAGCAAGCTTCACAGCAACAAGCGCCTGCCAGGGCAATGCTACAACATTCACCGATAATTCAACAGGCGGACCCATTGTGAGCTGGGCATGGAGCTTTGGCGACGGGAGTACGGCAACCAACCAGAATCCTACCTATACTTATCCCAATGCAGGGATCTATAATGTGGTGCTTGTAGTTACAACAGCCGGGGGATGTCATGGCACAGTAACCAAAACAGTCCAGGTTTACGGACAGCCTACGGCCCAGTTCAGTTTTACATCACAAACCTGTGCGAGCGACTCGGTACAATTCACCAATCTTTCGACCACAGCCCACGGCAGTATCCATGACTGGTACTGGTCTTTCGGAGATGGTTCAGCCGATGTTCATATTGTTTTCCCTGCCACACCGAACATTAAACATAAATTCCCGAACGGAGGTACTTTCAACGTGAACCTGGCCATCACGACAACCGACAGTTGCAAGAACAATATCATGATCCCGGTTCCTGTTGCTTTTGAACCCATTGCCAACTTCACGAATGCCCCAGGCGCCTGCGCGGCTATGGAGAATCAGTTCACCGACCTTTCCCAGGCCAACGGGGGAACACCTATTGTCACCTGGTTATGGAATTTCGGTGATCCTTCCACCGGTTCAAATAACACTTCGATCCTGAAAAATCCCACGCATGCATTCTCTGCCGGCGGGACATTCTCGGTAAACATATTGATTACCAATGCGACCGGTTGCACCGATACACTTACAAAACCGATCACTGTAAATGCAGCCCCGGTGCCGTTGTTCACGTTTGATACCGCTTGCATGGCCAGCCCCACGCAGTTCCACGACAATTCGACCTCGTCGAGCGGAACAATCAATGCCTGGTTATGGAACTTCGGCGATCCTTCATCCGGTACGCTTAACACTTCAACTTTGCAGAACCCGACCCATAATTATTCGGTTTCAGGGGCTTATATGGTAACTCTGAGTGTCACAACAACAAATAACTGTACCAAGGATACAGTAAAACAGGTCAACGTAAGCCCGAAACCTGTGGCCTTGTTCTCGTATAGCGCAGCCTGTGTGAAGGATTCAACCTCTTTCACCGATCTTTCTACTGCACCTAACAGCCAGCTTGTAGCATGGTTATGGGACTTTGGTGATGGAGGCACTGCAACGGTCCAGAACCCGAAGCATGCATATGCCAATTCCGGCACCTTCCTTGTCAAGGAAGTTGTAACCAACCTGAGCGGATGTATGGACTCGATAAGCCAGTCGGTACTCGTCCATCCGAAGCCCAGTGCAGCATTCCAGTACTCGAGTAAATTCTGCCCGAAAGGACAGGTTACTTTCCAGGATCAGTCTTCTGCATCCGGCACAGTCATTACCAGCCGTTTGTGGATATTCGAAGCCGGGGCAACTTCTACTGTTGCAAACCCGACCTATACGTATACTGTTTATGATACAATTTACCCGGTAACGCTTATTGTTACCGATGGCAATGGTTGTATGGATACAATAGTGGATAGTGTAAGGGTGAAACCTGCCTTCCATTTCACTTACACCCACGATACGGTATGCTTCGGCTACCCGATGCATTTCCACCCGGTTGACCTGGCCCAGGGCGATTCGTTATACTCTCCGAACTGGGACTTCGGTGACCCGAACTCCGGTCCTTCAAACAACTCAACACTCTTCAATACATCGCATTTATTTACAGCCCCGGGATTGTATTATGTGAAACTGAGATGCTTCAACACCGACAACTGTGTCGACAGCATATTCAAAACGGTGCAGGTATTTGCCTTGCCCAAACCTCATTTTAAATACACGGCGCCCCAATGTGACAGTACGCTTCATTTCATCGACACGACCAGCAATTACGGTACCGGCACAATTGCCAGCTGGGAATGGCGTTTCGGAGATGGCACGCCTCCCCTGGTCATACCATCACCGGGCCCTGGCGATACTTCGCATATTTACAGCGCAACAGGTAATTACAATGTCACACTCATCATAACCAACTCAAACGGGTGTACCGACAGCATAACCCAGGATGTAACACGGCTCCCGTGTATCAGGGCTAATTATACTTTCCAGGATACGCTGAGGTGTATGAATTATATGGTGACATTCCACGACACATCTGTCCCGGTATACAGGATAAGCCAGTGGAAATGGACATGGGATGACGGAAAGGATACGGCATATACTCAGTATGTGACCAATGTTAAACATATATATTCCATTGCAGGGACATACCATGTGAAGTTATGGATCAACGCTGTTGTGAATTCGGTCAACGTACCCGACAGTATGACCCAGCTGGTAGTGATCCACCCGACCCCTCAAACCTTGTTCTCGGATTTGAATGTTTGCCTGCACCAGCAGTCGGTCTTCACGGATACCTCACTCACTAACGGGGAGCCCGTCTCGGCATGGAAATGGATATTTGGTGAACCATCTTCAGGCAGGAATGACACATCATTAATTTTCAACCCGAAGCATACCTATGCAAGCCGGGATACCTTCAACGTGAAATTGGTTACTATGAACAGGTTTGGTTGCAAGGACTCTCTTACCAAGCAACTCAGGGTATATGGTTTGCCTGTAGCCAGTTTCAAATATATTGCAGCCTGTTCCGGAGATCCTACCATGTTCAGGGATACCTCCTCCATTGCCGATACCACTATTGGTTTCTGGCACTGGAACTTTGGAGACCCTGGCGCAGGGAAAGATTCTTCGCTGGTTAAAGATCCGAGTTTCAAGTATAAAACACCGGGCAATTACCTTGTTCGCCTTATAGTCAGGGACCACTTCGGATGCAAGGATACGATTGATTCAACAGTCGCTGTTCATGTGACCCCTGTAGCTGCCTTTACCCTTATCAACGGTTACGATGGAACAGTGGGTAAAGTCAAGTTGAATAACCAGACTACAGGAGCAACGGCCTATAGCTGGGATTTCGGGAACGGAAAATCCAGCAACGACACCAATCCGGTTGCCACGTATACCGAAGATGGGACTTATACCATCAGGCTGATATCGACCAACACCTTCGGATGTAATGATACATCTTATTATGAATACAAGATCCTGTTCCGCGGGCTTTTTGTTCCGAATGCATTTGCTCCAAACAGCGGAAACATGGCCGTAAGGCTGTTCAAACCTGTAGGTCTGAATCTGAAGACATACAATATCACGGTGTTTGATAGCTGGGGGCATTTGATGTGGGAATCAAACAAACTGGATAATAACGGTGCACCGCTTGAAGGTTGGGATGGGACCTTTAATGGTCAGCTGATGCCGCAGGGGAATTATTTCTGGAAAGCGACGGCGACCTTTGTAGACGATTCCCCGTGGACTGGTTCCGATACCGGTGTGAAAGGCAGTGGTGGAACCATGGGAACGTTAATTTTATTAAGATAAATCAATCTAACTTATAGCTCGATGAAAAAGCTCTCATGTATTCTTTGCCTGTTGGTTCTTGGGTGGATTTTGCCTCTAACGTCCGCCCGGGGACAGGACATGAATTACACACAGTACTTCAGCACACCACTTTATGTGAACCCCGCCTTTACAGGGATCAATACCGGGGTTCGTGCCAGGTTTCTGTTCAGGGATCAATGGCCTTCGGCCCCGATTGCCTACAAGTCCTATTACTTCTCGGCCGATCTTGGTGACCGCGCTTTGCCTGGGGCTGGTGGATTAGGTTTGGTCGTTGAATCGGATAATCCCGGTGCAGGTTTGATCAACAACCTGAATGCCGCCCTTACCATTGGTGTTCGCATTCCGATTACCGGGTTTTTAGTTGCCCAGGTTGGTATAAAAGCTGGCATTATGCAAAGGCAGATCTCGTATAACGACCTCGTTTTTACCAGCAGCCTGGATCCCAGGTATGGAAATATATACCAGAGCGGTTTTACCGATTTCAACGCCAGTAAAAGGGTGGTTCCTGATTTCGGGGCAGGTGGTTTACTGCAATTCTCTTCCAGTGAAGGGAATATCACCGGTAATTTTGGTTTTGCAGTGGATCATATTTTCAAACCCGACGTATCCTTCCTTTCCGTGGGTTCTTCACAATATCCGCGCAAATGGACGGGGCACCTTGACCTGGTGTTTTCAACTGGGCCGGGGGGAGCTCCAAATGCCATAAACTCCAGTGCGGTAGAACCCCTCAAGATCGATGTGGGCGCTATATACATGAACCAGTCAAACCTGAATTCACTGCAATTCGGGCTGAACCTGTTAAAGTACAATATCTATCTGGGTTGCTGGTACAAAAGCACGCTTACCGGTGTGGTTAACAGTTCCTGTGCCGTGGTGGCAGGCTATAAGTACAATTTCTACGAAAACATGAGCATAAAGTTCATGTATTCATATGATATCCAGGTCAGCGGTGCCTTGCAGGGTACAGGAGGGGCTCATGAGATCAGCCTGATCCTCGAATTTGACAAACTTTCGGTATTCGGCGGAGGCGGCGGAGGCGGATCCCTTCCGGGTGGTACCGGCGGCAGTTCAAGAAGGTATGGCGGACCAATGGAATGTCCAAGCTTTTATTAGCAGAGAGTTTCACTATTTAACTAAAGAAGCCGGGCATCAAACCCGGCTTCTTTAGTATCTACATGTTTGCAATGATCTCGTTGCCGAACTCAGAGCATTTGAGTTTGGTGGCTCCTTCCATTTGCCGCTCAAAATCATAGGTCACCCTCTTTTTCGCGATGGCCCCTTCAAGCCCTTTGAGGATGAGGGCTGCAGCTTCATTCCATCCCATATATTCGAACATCATCCCTCCCGAAAGTATCACAGAGCCAGGATTGACCTGGTCTTTATTGGCATATTTGGGGGCAGTGCCATGAGTCGCCTCAAAAACCGCATGACCGGTCTCATAATTGATATTGGCTCCCGGTGCAATGCCAATCCCGCCAACAATGGCAGCAAGGGCGTCAGAAATGTAATCACCGTTAAGGTTCAGGGTTGCGATCACTGAATATTCGGCCGGACGTGTGAGTATCTGCTGAAGGAAGGCATCGGCAATCACATCCTTTATAATAATGCGGCCTTCGGAAACAGCTTTCTTCTGGGCTTCATCGGCTCCGGCTTCATCTTCCTTCTCTTTGATCCGTTCATATTCAGCCCAGGTAAAGACTTTCGCACTGAACTCTTTTTCGGCCAGGGCATAACCCCAGTTCTTGAATTGCCCTTCGGTAAACTTCATAATATTGCCCTTATGAACCAGGGTAAGCGATGGAAGGTTTTTCTCAATGGTATACAAAATGGCCGCCCTTACAAGACGCTCTGTGCCGTCCTTGGAAACAGGCTTGATGCCGATGGATGAACTTTCGGGGAAACGGATCTTTTTAACCCCCATCTCACTGATCAGGAAATCCAGGACTTTCTTTACCTCGGGGGTTCCTGCCATCCATTCAATACCTGCATAAATGTCTTCTGAATTTTCACGAAAGATGACCATGTTCGTAAGTTCCGGCTTTTTAACCGGCGATGGAACACCCTTGAAATATCTCACAGGCCTGAGGCATACATAAAGATCAAGAATCTGCCTGAGGGCGACATTGAGCGAACGGATCCCTCCACCCACCGGAGTGGTCAAAGGGCCTTTTATAGCCACCAGGTATTCGCGGATCTCATCCAGGGTTGACTGCGGCAGCCATTCCCCGGTCTGTTTGAAAGCCTTTTCTCCAGCCAGTACTTCTTTCCATTCGATCTTCCGTTTACCTACATATGCTTTTTCAACTGCAGCATCGAACACTCTAACGCTCGCATTCCAGATATCCGGCCCTGTGCCGTCTCCTTCAATAAACGGTATCACCGGGTTCTCAGGAACGATAAGCCGGCCATTCGACAATGTGATTTTTTCTCCCATAAATTTATATATTAATTTGTTTAAACGATTGGAGATGAGTTGTCAGCCCTAAGCCCTAAGCCATGAGTGATTTCTTCATTCCCGGTTCATCATTCGGTATTCAAAGTTAATTTGTACATTGTACATTGTACATTAAAGGACCTTCACCAGGGCTCCCCATTTCTGGTCGATCTCAAAGAAATGTTTCATATAATAGTTTCCGAAAAGGAAATGTGCCTTGATCATTTTAATCCCGTAAGCCGACATGCTGACAAAGAAATTGGCTATCATTGCTGCGGCAATCCCTTTTCCCTGCAGGGCCGAAGTTACAACGATTCCGTCAAACAGTACCGTGTGCTCGTCGAGGTAATGCCAGGTAAGCCCGCCTATGATCCTCGAATTTTCATCCGCAACCACATGCTGGTGGTCGTTCTTGCTGATCTCCTTGGGGTAATTCTCCCTGAAGAACATCTGGTACAGCTGCCCTATCTCCCTCGGCCCCAGCGGCTCATACTGGGTATACTGCCTGCCTTCCCTGTCATGGATGTCGAAGCGTACCACTACATGTTCTTTCGAAAGCTCTCCTATCTTCAGCAGGTCGATGTGCTGGTCAGTCTGTAAACGCGGAAAGACCATATGGCTGAAGATGGTTTTATCTTCTTCTTCCGTTAAGGCAGATTGCATGTCGGAAAGCTCTATCAGCTGGACAGGGAGCGTTTCATGGTTCTCCTGCATTTTCTCAAGCAGGATGTCAAATGATCCTGTGACCCCGGCACTGGAATCCATAAAATAAGTATGCCTGTAAAAAGAATACCTGACGAGATCGGGCCATGAATTCAGCCTGAAAAGTTCCATGAGCTCGGTAATGGTTTGTTCCTTGGCGGCAGCCGTAGTCAAAGGATTCATGCGGTACCAGTCGATGTACTGATCAATGGCTGCATACAATGAAAGCGGTAGGTGGAAACGCCGGATGTTTTCGGTCAGGTATTTATTCAGCTGGTCTTTTAAGCTGGTCTGGTCGTGACAAACAAGTTTGTGTTTAAGCAGTTCGTTTTTGAGTTTTGAAAGGAAATCCAGGGCTTCATCCTTGCCGAGGGCTTCGATGCAGGCATCGAATATCCAGTTGATGTCAATCTGCTTTTTCACCCAGGGATACAGAGCCGTTGTTTTACAATAGTAATCCTGCACCATCGGGATTACGAGTGAAAGCGGACTGCGGTATTCCGACCATCCCGTAAGGGTAAGTATCACGGCCGATTCCCTGAAATCCATTTCGGGGATGGAAATATTGGTAGGGGTGATCGCCCCGGGAACTATCTGGTAACCGCTATGATGCCAGGCCTTAAATACCGTGGCCAGGGAACGGATAAAGACTTTTTTCCAGGCGTTGGGTTTTACGTAACCCGATGAACGGTGGATCTCGGCATACTCCCTGATTTTATCCCAGGCCGTGAGACCGCCAATGTACTGGGTGCTTAGCAGGCCCAGCTTAGGCCTGCTGCTGCCCATCAGCGAGGCCACCGCTGCCCCGAACGGGAAACCTGCCAGAGATGCCTGCCAGTAGAATGTGTCAGGATTCGGTCTGAATTCAGGATTGTTACTGATCACGATATGTAGGTCAAAATGTTTTTCTGCCTTCGTATTCACACTCAGACGGTAGTGTTTGAATTCCTTGTATGCAAGAAGCCGAAGTATCCATATCCCCCCGGGCGGGACATCCTTAAGGTCAAAATTCCATTCGTTGAAGGTAAGTACAATGCTTTCTTCGAGAAATTTAGTGGTCTGGAAAATCTTCAGTATCCTTTCTTTATCAGTTTCCTGTATCCCATGCTCGAAAACCAGTTTCGATTTCCAGGTGGCAAGTGGGTATTTTGAACGGCTGCCTTCCATGTGATTTTCAAAGACCTGGGCCAGCCTGTAAAAATAATCCTCTGCTTTTTTCGAAAGCCATGGATCCTGCCGGTGAAGTATCCACCTCGATAGTTCAGCCCTTACGGGTACATAAAAATCGAGATGCTGTAGTGCGAAGTTATAAAGCATCCTGAGCACATCCTCCAACTGGTGGCGCATCTTTACCGGGGCAGGCCAACTGAAATGGGTCCGGTAAAAATAAAGCCTTTGTTTCAGGGCGTCAAGCCTGTGTTTGCCGATCCTTGAAGAGGCTATCGCACGGATAGATTTTTCGTTCAGGAACGACAAGCCCGATTCCATGAACATGGGAAGGTTGGAAATGGTCTCGGGCTGGGGAGAGTGCAATAGTATGGTCCTGTATGCCATGCATCGGATCTCTTCGGCGGGATGAAAAGCAAGGGCTTCCAGCCTCAGCCTCATCACTTCAGCCAGCCTTGACTCCGATTCGGCGAAAATTTCCCCGATCTTTTCTATCGCATTTATTGCGTCGGGTTCAGCTGAGTACAAAGCCTGGAACAGCAACATATTTGCATTGGCCAGGAACTGGTCCCTGATGTTCTTCGGGGACTTGAACTCAGCCCCGTTTGCAAGACCGGGCCGGGCGAGGTATATGCTTTCGGTCATCCCTTTGATCGGAACGTCCCAGCCTTCCTTCACGGGACAGAATGAGATCAGGGCGGGATTGCCGGCCCAGAGTTTAGGCGATCGCGTAAATAACCCCAGGTCGATTGTCTTGCCGCTAATCCCGTAAACCAGGTCGCCTATGATCCAGCCCGGGCCTTTGCGTTTTTTAACCCTCAGTTTTTGCTTGGTCCTATTGTTCTCGAGTCCATCTTTGTTTAAAACAACATCTGTTTCAAGTATGCCCAGGTCCCTGTAAAACCACTTCGGTATCACAACCGTGGCATCAGCACGTTCAAGCTGCACCGAATTGCTCAGGTAAAGAGAATCAATAAGTTTTGAGAAGCTGCTTTCAATGGCTTTCCTGTTGAAGGATCCCTTGGAGGTAAGCTCTCCTTTTTCGGCGCTGAATTCCCTGTCGAGAAGGGCGAAATTCACCACCCTTTCATAGGGTGCCACATCATTATTGGCCGACATTACAATCTGGTGGAAATACTCCCGGAGGTTGTCGCCCTTGCAGGATGTGAACAGTGAATCGGATTTATCGGGAACGATCAGAAGTACATTGTACGGCCTGTTATCCCCAACCACAAAAGTGCTTTTAATGCCCGGCACACGGTGAAATTTCTTTTCTATCACCTGGGGGGCAACCGTTTGTCCACGGTTATTTTTATAAATATCCTTTACACGGTCAACAATTTCGTGGTATTGGTCTTTATTGATGACGAAGACATCCCCTGTCCTGAGCCAGTAGTCTTTCGTTTCAGATTCAGGATAAGGGATAATGCCTCCCGGGGGGGCATCTTCAAGATACCTCGCAATATAATGGCCGCTGATTTCCAGTTCGCGGTTACCGTTGAGCCTGGTGAGCACACCGGGCAAAGGGATGCCGACTTTAAAATCCTGGTACCGGAAAGGAGGGGTCATGGTTATGCCTCCTGTGGCCTCGGTCATTCCAAACCCGCTGCATAAGGCAACTCCATGGTCGTTAAAGAACCGGAACACCGCGGGATCAAGATAACCGGCTGCACTCAGCCCCCATTTGAGGCGGTTGCCCAATACTTCTTCAATGGCCCTGTCCCTGAGCCCGGGATTCATTATCCCGTTGATCTTTTCCTGGCATTTTTCATACAGTTCCTGCCAGCGTAAGGGAATGCTGATGAACCCGCTGGGGTTTATTTTCGGAAAAAGGGCAAACAAGGTTTCCGCCGAATTATTGCCGGCAAAAACATACGTGCCGTGCCAGAAAATCGAGCCTGTCATCTCGAGATAACGGCCGAATGTATGAAACAGCGGCAGGTAGCATAAAAAAGTCTCATTGCCTACTTCCGGCAGAGCGGCGGCCCGAGCAAAGCGTTTTGAAACAATGTTATATACCGAAAAGGAAACCCCTTTGGGCAGCCCGGTGCTTCCCGAAGTAAACATCGTTGTGGCAACGGTATTGCTTGGTTTCGGGGGCCTGGATGAGAGAATTTTTTCAATCTCGGTTCGGGAGATCTTTTTGCATTCTTCCTGCAGGAAAGCGATTGAGCTTGCCTTCCTGGCAAGCGGATTCAATGAAAAGATCCTGAACTGGAGTGCCGTCATGCCCCTGACTTTTTCAAGCACGGCAACTCTCTGGGGGGTGTCGGCGATGGCTATGTTGACAGAAAGCTTGTCAAACAGGGGGGCGAGGATCTCGGCCCCGAAATGGGTGTTGAATGGCGAGATGAATATACCGGAACAAAGGCATGAGAGGTCGGTACATGCCCCTTCCACGCAGTTCTCGGTGTACAGGGCGACCCGTGGTTCGTCCTGTACCGACAGGCGGATGACCGCTGCAATCTCCCTGAGATGTCGGTAGATCTGTTCATAAGTCCAGTCCACTGTGGGTGAAACCGACATGTCTTTGAACAGCAGTTGCTGAGGGTGCTCTTCAACCCTTTGCCTCATCAGGTCATCGAGGGAGTATTGAGTTAGCTGAAGAACCCTGAAAACAATTTCCGCCCAACGGTTTCGTGCTTCTGTATCCAGGACATTCAGGAAGAGTGGCCTGGAGGTTTCATCCAGAAATTCAAACCAGGTTTTTCGTCCTGGATTTTCCTGTGCAGGGCTTACGGCAGAACGGGCTTTCCCGTCTGGCTTTCCTTCTGAAGGTTCTACGGCAGAACGGGCTTTCCCGGTCTTACGTGAAACCGCATTGGCCGGTCCCTGCTTTGCAAGGCAGGCCTCAGCCTCAGCCAGGACCTTAAGTGCGATGGCTTGCCTCTGTTTGTCTTTTGTATTTTTCCAGGACCCAAGTAATTCTGCCAGCATTATTTTAAAATTTAAATAGAATCATTAAACCGGAAATGCAAATTTATCGATTCAAATTGTTAATTTTGAATTCGAATTAAAGATATTTTATACCATGTTGCTTAAATTGGAAAACATAGAAGCCATCTATCAGAAGATCAGTACATCTGTGGAAAAAGCAAGAAAGGTTCTGAACCGGCCCTTAAGCCTTACTGAAAAGCTTTTGTACGGGCATTTATATGATGAAGTTCCTTCAAAACCGTATCAACGGGGAAGGGATTATGTGAATTTCAGGATCGACAGGGTGGCCATGCAGGATGCCACGGCTCAGATGGCCCTGCTTCAGTTCATGACGGCCGGGAGGCCCACATCGGCAGTTCCCGCCACGGTTCATTGCGATCACCTTATCCTCGCAAAGGAAGGCGTTAGTGCCGACCTTCAGTCTGCTTTGTCGCAGAATGCCGAAGTATATGATTTTTTACAATCGGTTTCGGCAAAATACGGCATAGGTTTCTGGAAACCGGGAGCCGGGATCATCCACCAGGTCGTTTTTGAGAATTACGCCTTCCCCGGGCAGATGATGATAGGAACGGATTCACATACCCCGAATGCCGGGGGGCTGGGAATGCTGGCTATAGGTGTAGGCGGGGCCGATGCAGTGGATGTGATGTCGGGTATACCCCTTGAACTGAAAATGCCGAAGATAATGGGCGTTGAACTTACAGGCAAACTCAGCGGCTGGGTTTCGCCCAAAGATATCATCCTGGTAATTTCTGGTTTGCTCACTGTAAAAGGCGGCACAGGTTTTATTATTGAGTATTTCGGAGAAGGCGCCGAATCGCTTTCCTGTACCGGCAAAGGCACTATCTGCAATATGGGCGCCGAAGTAGGGGCAACCTGTTCGGTGTTCCCATACGATCTAAGCATGAAACGGTATCTTGAAGCCACAGGCCGTAATGCTGTGGCCGAAACTGCCGATCGGTATGCCGGCTTCCTCAAAGCCGATCCCGAGGTCGCATCGGACCCGTCGAAATATTATGAGCAGGTAATCCGCATCAACCTCTCGGAACTGGAACCCTATGTAAACGGTCCGTTTACTCCCGACACGGCAAACCCTGTTTCGGCCCTTCCGGCTTTCCTTAAGGAAAACAATTATCCCGATACCCTGGAGGTAGGGCTTATAGGTTCATGTACCAACTCATCCTATGAAGACCTTTCCCGGGCTGCGTTCATTGCAAAACAGGCCAAGGCCAAGAAGCTGAATGTAAAAGCAGGGTTTATCATCACCCCGGGTTCGGAGCAGATCAGGTTTACTGCCGAAAGGGACGGACTGCTGGATGCCTTCGGTGAAATAGGAGGGGTGATCATGGCCAATGCCTGCGGCCCCTGCATAGGCCAGTGGTCGAGAAAGATGGATGATCCCGAAAGGAAAAATTCAATCGTCACTTCCTTTAACAGGAATTTCGCAAAGCGTAACGACGGCAATGCCGGGACACATACTTTCATTGCTTCCCCCGAGATGGTGACGGCCATGGCTCTTGCCGGAAAGCTGTCATTCAACCCGGTAAAGGATACCATTATGAATGCTGATGGCATTGAGGTGAAACTCGACGAGCCCCGGGGGTACGAACTGCCGCCCATGGGTTTCGATGTGAAGGATCCCGGATTCATCGCAGCTCCCGCAAACAGCGAAGGGATCAGCGTTAAGGTGGATCCCGCATCGGGCAGGCTTCAGCTGCTGGAACCGTTCGAGGTTTGGAACGGGAAAGACATCAGGGGAATGCGACTGCTTATCAAAGCCAGGGGCAAGTGCACCACCGACCACATTTCCATGGCAGGCCCATGGCTTAAATTCCGCGGCCATCTCGACAAGATCTCCGATAACCTGCTGATGGGTGCAGTGAATGCCTTCAACGGCAAGACCAATTCGGTAAAGAATGCCATTACCGGAGAATATGCCGAAGTGTCAAAAACAGCCAGGTATTATAAGGCCAACTGTCTTCCCTCGATTGTGGTAGGGGATGAAAATTATGGCGAAGGCTCCTCCCGTGAACATGCCGCAATGGAACCCCGGTATCTTGGAGTAAGAGTCGTACTGGTAAGGTCCTTTGCCAGGATTCACGAAACCAACCTTAAAAAGCAGGGGATGCTGGCCCTGACTTTCGCTAATCCCGCAGATTACGAAAGGATACTCGAAGATGACACGTTTGACCTGGAAGGACTGGAAACATTCTCACCCGGCAAGCCTCTTACATTAAAGATCCATCATGCCGGCGGCAGTTCGGATGTCATCCTCCTGAACCACACATACAGTGATCTGCAGATTAACTGGTTCAAAGCCGGCAGTGCTCTTAATTACATGAAAGAAAAATAATTACATTTGCATACGTAACAACCACATTTTATGGATATTCAGAAATTCATTGAGGAGCATGCCCCGGAGACCAAGGATTCATGCACTATTGACGAACAGCTGTTCAGGCAGTTTGATGTAAAGCGGGGACTGCGCAATGCAGACCATACGGGCGTACTTGTCGGGCTTACACGGGTTGGAAGCGTGGTAGGATATGAAAAAATTGATGGCAAGCTTGTTGCGATCGATGGCAAGCTTATTTACCGCGGGATTGAGATCAGCGATCTGGTCAGGGGCAACCAGGCCGGGAAACGTGCAGGGTTTGACGAAACCGTGTTCCTCCTCCTTTTTGGGCGTCTTCCCAAAGAGGAAGAATTGAAGATTTTCTCTGAAGGTTTGGCTGAGCAGAGGGCGTTACCCGAGAATTTCAACCGGGATATGATCCTTACCATGAAAGGAAAGGATATCATGAACATGATGGCAAGGTCCATCCTGGCCTTATACACCCTCGACGAACAGGCCGACGATACAACGGTCCAGAACATCATCAGGCAGTCGATCAGCCTCATCGCAAAATTCCCGACCATCGCAGTTTACTCCTATCATGCCATGAGGCACCTCATCTATTATGATACGCTGAGTGTGCGATACCCCGACAAGAAATTAGGTACGGCCGAGAATTTCCTGTATATGCTCAAGGGGCAGGACTACACCCCTCTGGAAGCCGAACTTCTTGATCTTTGCCTGATGCTTCATGCCGAGCATGGAGGCGGTAACAACTCCACCTTTACGACAAGGGTTGTAAGTTCGAGCGGCACCGATACGTATTCGGCCATCGTTGCAGCCATTGGATCGCTTAAAGGTCCTCTCCATGGCGGGGCCAACATAGAAGTCATCGACATGATGGACAACATCAAGGCCAATATAAAGAACTGGGGCAATGATGACGAGGTGACGGACTACCTGCGCAAGATCCTGAAGAAAGAAGCCTATGACAAGAGCGGAAAAATTTACGGTTTCGGGCATGCAGTTTACACAGTTTCCGATCCCCGTGCCATCCTTTTAAAGGAAAAGGCAAGGCTGCTTTCAAAAGAAAAAGGACGCGAAAAGGAGATGGGGCTTTACGAAGCCATCGAGCGCATAGGACCTGAGATCTATTATGAATTCAAGGGAACAAAGGAGAAACTGATCTCCCCGAACGTGGACTTCTACAGTGGTTTCGTTTACGAATGTCTCAAGATACCCAAGGAACTCTTTACCCCGCTTTTTGCTATTTCACGTATCTCCGGATGGTGTGCGCACCGTCTCGAGGAACTGATCAGCGGTCGCAGGATCATCCGTCCGGCCTACAAGGCCGTTGAACCTGACCATAAATATATCCCGGTCAGCGAGAGAAAGTAGGATACATTATACGCATAGCCCTGTTCACGAAATATGAAGCAAGTGAAGCAGGCAGCATTTTTGACAGAATAAAATAATTAAGGCGGTTCTTCCATCCGTGGATGCAGACCGCCTTTTTTCCGCAACGGCTCAAAGCATAAGCGGCTACGCTGTATGGATCAGCCATGGCAATCCTGCCTTCGGCCCTGCTTTCAAGAAATTTAGGGGTCTTGATGATGCCCGCAACGCAAACGCTGATGCCGATGCCATAAGGTTTGAACTCGTAAAAAAGGGAGCGTGCAAGTGCTACCAGGAATGCTTTGCTTGCAGCATAGGGCGCAATATATACCGGCGCCAGCAAACCAGCCAGGGACGAGACCAGGAGAATTTTTCCTGTTTTCCCCTGTTCTTTCAGATACCCGGCAAAAGCATGGACAAGAAGGATCAGGCTGCGGTTGTTCACATCGATAAAACGATCAAGGGTCCCGGGAGAATGTTCCAGAAACGGTTTCACTTCCGACATGGCTGCACAATACACCAATAACCTGCATCCTGCATCCCGCATCGCATCCATGCACACCTTCCACGCATTCTCATCGGCCAGGTCAATGCATAACGGAACAATTTTAATCCCGTGCTTCCTCACGACCTCCTTCACGATCTCATTTAAGGCATCTTCCTTACGATCAAGCAGTATGAGGTTAACCCCTTGCGCAGCAAGGCTTTCGGTGAATGCCTCTCCCAATCCCTCGGCCGATCCTGCGATCAGAGCCCATTGCCCTTCTTCCATGATATTTCCTAAATTTGCGGCCTGCAATAATACTTAATTTTTTACGAATGCCTAAGCTTCTGTTTTTCTTCCTCAGGATGATGAAGTCCTGGCAGGCCTTTCTGTTAAAACTTAAAGGTAAGACTGCGGATGACATCCACCAGGAACGTATCGTTTCGGGTAAGGCATGGGATGAGTTCTGCGACAACCTTAAAGCCGCAGGAGCTGCTCTCGGAATGCCGGGAGCTCCCCGCGATGCCTTTAACCAGGCCGAAGGGATCCGCTACCTCAGCAGGCTTACCAGGGGAGGGCTGGAAGCATTTATTGAATACAGCGACCCTTCGTTCCCGGTATTGAGGAGAACCGCCCACGAAACAATCAAACTGGGGGCCGACAACCCCGATAATTATTATTTCAACGCCCAGGTCAGCGGGAAATATGAATACCGCCTGAGCGGGAAAAGGAATACAGTCCATTACTTCGGGCTGTTCACCCAGAACGGGAATTACGGGACGACCGGCGGAATGGCTCCCTGCGCCGTGCTTGAGCATAATGATATACTGTACGAGGAGGACGGCAGTTTCGAGGTCATCCTTAGCAGGGAAAGGAAAGGAAAGAACTGGCTTAAGATTGAAAAAACCACCAGCATGCTCATGGTAAGGCAGACCTTTAACGACCGTTTTGCCGAAACCCCGGCAGAGATCAGGATTGAAAACCTTGACGGCCGAAAGGCCCCTGAAAATATCAGCCCGGCCATGCTTGACGAAGGGCTTACTACAGCCTCCATGTTCGTGGGAGGTGCAGCGCTTTTATTCTCACGCTGGGCCAACGGTTTCAGGGAACATGCCAATAAGCTGCCCTTGTTTGATCCGAAAAAGTCGAATGATGCAGGCGGGGATGCTTCCATCATTTATTACCATTCATACTGGAAACTTGCCAAAGAAGAGGCCCTGCTGATCGAAGTGATGCCTCCCGGCTGTGATTCCTGGAATTTCCAGCTGAACAACTACTGGATGGAATCACTTGATTACAGGTATTTTACAATATGTATAAATAAAGCTTCAGCAAAATATGAACCGGACGGTTCTGTAAAGGTAATTGTGGCGCATTCAGATCCCGGGATGCCAAACTGGATCAACACATGCGGGCATTACGAAGGCACCATGCTCTGGAGGTGGTACCGGCTTAAACCCGGAGTCCTGGCCCCTGAACCTCAATGCAGGGTGATCCCGCTCCGCCATCCGCAGTAATAATAAACATGAAAATGTAAGTAATGAGTAATAAAAGTTTCTCAAAAAGACCCCTTTTATTCCGGGGCATCAATTCGGCATGGAAGAACATATACTTTTTGGGCAGCAGGATAAAACTGGATAAGGACGAGCTGATAGGCAAGGCAAGAAAGATGACGGGCCTGAGCGATCTCGGGAAGGATTTCCAGGATGAACCTGTTGAACGGATGCTGAGATCCATCAACGAGGAAGCAAACCTTCATCCAATCGGAAGGTTTATAACAAGGGAAAGGCTGTCGAGCCTGATCAGCATCAGGCTGAGGGCTGAGTATTTCTTTAAGAAACACCCCGGGATCCTTGAACAGGAGCTGTATCCCGCCTGGATCATTGTAGGGCTGCAGAGGACCGGGACGACCAAACTTCACCGACTGCTTGCCGTGGATCCCAACCACAGGGTGATCCCGAGCTGGGAGGTGATCAATCCAATGCCTTTAAACCTCGATTTCAGGCCTTCGGAGGTGCATGAAGATCCGAAACGGATCAGGGTGGCCCGTACCTCGGTGAAGGCCGTGGAGCTCATGTCGCCCGGCTTTTTTGCCATACATCCCATCGATGCCATTCAGCCTGAAGAAGATATTCTGATGCTGGATGTAAGTTTTTTAAGCACAACCACCGAGGCAATGATGAATGTGCCTTCCTATGCAGCCTGGCTGGAAACGACTGACCAGTCGCCGGCTTACGAATATGCCGTGAAGCTGCTGAAATTCCTGCAATGGGCGAAACCTGCAAAACGCTGGTTGCTTAAAACACCCCACCATCTTGAGTTCCCTCACCTGATAACAAAACATTTCGGGGATGTGAAGTTCATCTGGCCCCACCGGAACATTTATGAATCGGTGCCTTCGTACCTCAGTATGCTTACTTACAATTATATGATGTTCAGCGATGCTGTGGATGAACGTAAGATTGCGGCTCACTGGGTGAGAAAAACGGGGTATATGCTCGAACAGGCCCTGGATTACAGGCTGAAGGGGAATAATAACGACAAATTTCTCGATATATATTACAAGGATCTCATAGGGGATTCGATGCGTGAACTGGGCAGGATCTATTCCATGGACGGGGGGTTGAACGATGTGCTGGTTGAGCGTTTCAGGCAGCATGAGCTGGAAAATCCCCACCGCAAACACGGCATTCACCAGTATTCGCTGGGTGATTTCGGGCTCACCGAAGCCGACATCGACAAACACACATCGCATTACCAGGAATTTATGAAAGCACATTATGGAAGAAAATAAACAGGAAAAATACAAGGATCCTTTCAGGGCAACGCTTACAGGTATTATGGACCTGTTCAAAAAGCAGGTGCCTGTGGGTACGATAAGCGATTCGGACCGCCTCGACGGCAAAACGGTGGTTGTTGACGGGGCCAGTTCAGGCCTTGGGTTTGCCGTAGCAATTGAGGTGGCATCGAGGGGTGCAAAAACCGTGATGGTCTGCCGCAGCGGTATCCCTTCGAAAGGGGAGGAAGTTAAAAGGCTCAGCGGGAACCCCGATGTACATATGCTGCAGGTGGATTTCTCCGATTTGAGAAGCATTGAAAAGGTTTGCCTGGAGCTGAAATCCGGGTTTGCTCCCATCGATGTACTGATAAGCAATGCAGGAGTGGTCCCGAATAAGTCGAGGAAAACTCCCCAGGGCCTGGAAGAGATGTTCGTGGTGAATTATTTTTCGAAGTTCTGCTATGTGACCAGCCTGATCGAAAACGGAAGTTTCGGGAAGCTGAGCCTCGAAGGGCAGCATGGCATGAACATCCCCAGGATCATCTTTGTTTCGTCCGAATCGCACCGTAACCCTTCAATGATCAAATGGGATGATTTTGGGAGGTTCACTCCGTACAGTATAAAGCAGGCTATGGAACATTACGGGCACAACAAGCTGCTGCTTACGACCTTTGCCGTGGAATTGTCGAGAAGGCTCAATCCCAACAGCCATAATGCCTGTTCGGTATTCGCCCTCTGCCCCGGACCGGTCAACTCAAACATCGCCCGTGAGTCGCCAAAGATCTTCCAACCTCTTTTGAGACTGGTGTTCAGGATGTTTTTCAGGTCGCCGAAAGACGCTTCGGCTCCCGTGATCTATTTTTCGGTTTCGAAAGATGTGGAAGGGAAATCTTTCGACTACCTTTTTCTTATGAACCGTAAAGATGTGGATTCCAAAGCCTTGAACTTCGACAACGGTAAAAAATTATGGGAGATGTCATCCGCCCTAAAGAAAAAGATGTAATTTTGTACTATAATTATATTTCATACGTTTTACCAATGTTAAATCATAAAATCGAACAATCAATGAAAAAAGTAACATTATTTGTAGGAATGATTGCCATGGCAGCATTCTTGTCAACTACCGCTGTTGCCCAGGATAAGGCAAAAGATACCAAACCCGCAACAACCCAGACAACTCCTGCTAAAGCTGATGCAAAGACTCCCGCATCAAGCGATAAGAAGGACGCTTGCAAGCCTGGTTGCACCATGCATAAGGATGGTGGAAAATGCTGCGATAAGGATAAAAAAACCACAACTCCTGAAAAGAAGTAATTTCAGATACCTGGAATAAAAAAGCCCTGGTCTTTGGCCGGGGCTTTTTATTTAAAGTACTGTTGCCTGTGGGTTTACTTCTTCAATATGGCATCCTCAAGAATTACTTCGTAAAAGTAGCCTGCACCAAAATCCTGATCAAGAAATACCTTGCCATCAAAGATCACGATGTCGCCCACCTTTACAGAATCCTGGGTGGTGATGGTGAGATCAAAATGTTCCCCGTCCTTTGTTCCGTCCTGGACATGCACCCAGTTCCTGTTCATGATACCGCTTGCAAATTTCACCACCTCGGCCCTTATTTTAACCGTTTTTCCCTCATAGGTTTTGCGTTTTGAGTAGAGCTCGGCAACGCTTACGCCTCCTGCAAGTTTAGGAACTGAAAGACCCTGGTGTTCCACGGCAGGTGTTTTACCCATACTGCCCGACTTGTCCGTTTGCCCCGTCCCGGGACTGGCAGGTTCCTGCTTTGCCAGGGTTATGGGTTCGGCCGAAAAGTCCTGGATAAAGAAAATGCTGCGGAAAGTCCTTTTCAGCTCCTTGCTTGTGAATTCACGCATTTCGGATCCTTCCGACCAGTAATATGTTTCACCGGGCTTAACGTCCATCCTGGCCACGGCTATCCAGTAATCCCTTCCGTCGGCCGAAACCCTGGCATAAGTGTATGAGCTGGTTTGTATGACTTCTTCGGCCCTGACCTGGTGGGCATTAGGCGCAAGGTCTGCGTTTTTTTTGTCAGTGCCGCCCTGGCATGATACCAGGAAGGCCGAGAGGATAGCGAAGAAGCAGAATCCCCGAATATGGATTTTCATATATTTGTCTGTTGGTAATTTTTGCGCAAAGCTAAAAAAATCCTTTGGTTTTAACACCCCTGGCATGTGAGTGGAAAATTTGATGTACTGATCGTGGGAGCTGGCCCGGCAGGCGTCACGACCGCCATATGCCTTGGAAATTCAGGACTGAAGGTCGCCGTGATTGATAAGGCCTGCTTTCCCAGGGAAAAGATCTGCGGCGACGGCCTCACCCTGGATGTCATTAACCAGTTGTTTCTCATCTCGCCCCGGCTGTACGCAGCTTTCATGGATTTTAATTCCAAACTGCCCTGCTCCGGGGCTGAGATCTTTTCGCCTTCCTTGGACCGTTTCAGCCTGGGTGTGAGGCCCGACAGTGAGAAGAAACCGATGTTTACATGCAGGCGGATCGATTTTGATGATTTCATGTTCGGTGAGCTGAAGCAATATGAAAATGTTTGCACTTTTGAGAACTGCATCCCATTAAAAATCATTCATGCCGGCGACAGTATTATTCTCGATACGAATCAAGGCCGGTTCGAAGGCAGTATCCTGGTAGGGGCCGATGGGGTGAATTCCTTTGTGGCCAGGGAAATGGGGGTTAAGCATATAACAAAGGAACAGCAATGCGTGGCATTGCGAACATATTACCGGGGCCTTAAACCCCTGAGTGAGGGCAGCGCCATTGAAATGTACCTTGCCAAAGAGATACTGCCGGGGTATTTATGGATATTTCACCTTGCCGACGGCAGTTCAAATGTTGGTTTGGGGATGCCGGCCAAAGTGATCAAACGTAAAGGGATCAAGCTTAAAAAATGTTTTGAAGGACTGCTGATGTCGGAGCCCCTGAAAAGCCGGCTGGCCGGGGCAGAGCGAACGGACGCAGTGAGGGGGCGTATAATCCCGATGGGTGGCCAAAAGAGGGATATTTCGGGTAACCGGTTTATCCTCACCGGTGATGCGGCATCCCTGGTTGACCCCATTACAGGCGAAGGAGTTGGTAATGCAATCAGGAGCGGGAGAGTCGCGGGTAAACATATCATCAGGTGTTTTAAGTCCGCTGATTTTTCAGGGGCTGCCAACAAGGCCTATGATGCTGAAATATACAGGAGGATGAAGAATGAATTTCGCTTCCACCTCAGCCTGCAAAAGTTATTGTATTACCCCGGACTTCTGAATTACATCCTTGGTTCGGCAGCAAATTATCCTGAGGTTGAACTCTCATTGAAGCAGCTTATCTGGAACCTTCACTCTGGTGCGATTTTTTCAAGAATCCTCCTGGTATTCAGGCTGATTTATTTGTTTACATTTCAAAGATTATTTGCATCCCGCAACAGACCTAAAAAGGGCTTCAGCCAGCAGGTTTCCTGAATATGAACGGGTGGTCTTATTCCATTGCAGGTAACTAATAACAGTTTATCTCAGTACGATGATCTTCCCGGTTTCATGATCTGTTCCGGCTTCCACCGTATAAAAATAAATGCCTGCAGTCAGGTTCCCGGCATTCCAAATTGTCTTTTGCTCCCCTTTTTGCCGGTATTCATCCAGGGCCTCTCCAAGCAATTGCCCATAACTATTTAGTATACAGATTTTTACAGATGAGTTTTGCGGCAGGTTAAACGAAAAGGTAGTTGAGCCTTTAAAGGGATTTGGATAAGCTGAAATATGCAAGACGCTTCTTGTTCTGTTCAGCTCAGCTATACCCACATTCGAGATCCCGTTTTTATTGAAAACAGCAGTGCCCCCGCTATAGGTCCCTATCCATTTATTGTCGTTGGCATCCACTGCAATAGCCCTTAGGTCGTTATCGGGCAGGCCGGAATTGGATTGGTTGAAAATGCTCCAGTTATTCCCGTCAAACTCCGCCATCCCGTTATTCAGGGTCCCCACCCATAGATTGTCCACCGAATCCCTGGCAATTGCGCTGACTTCATTTCCCGGGATCCCTGAATTTGATGTGTTGAACGTGGTCCAAACACCCTGGTTAAACCTGGTCAGGCCTGAGTAAAGTATGGTGTTGGCCCTTGACCCGAGCCAGATGTTGTCTTTTGAGTCGATGGAAACAAGATAAACATCATTATACGGGAGACCTGAATTTGAAGTGGTGTAAATCACCCAGTTGGTCCCGTCAAATTTGGCCAGGCCTGCATAGGTCCCTATCCACCTGTTTCCCTTGGAGTCGAATGCAACAGCTTCAACGCGATCTGAAGGAAGCGGTGAATTTGAAGTATTGTAAACAGTCCAGTTCACCCCGTCAAATTTGGCCAGGCCTCCCGCCGTTCCTATCCATTTATTTCCTGAAGCATCAAGGGCTATTGCCAGCACTTCATCGGCAGGTATGTTCGAATTATTTGTGCCGTATCGTGTCCACAGATTCCCGTCGAATCTTGTGAGCCCACCGAAAAAAATATCATATTCGCTGGTACCCATCCAAATGTTATTTTGGGAACCAACACATAATGTGTTTATTGTACTTACCAGTAAGCCCGAATTTATCTTGTTATACATGGTCCAGCCGGAACCATAATTTTCTGACAGGCCTTCTTCGGTTCCTATCCATTTGTTTCCCTTTTGATCGATGGCAATGGCCTTGCACCAGTTACTGGGTAAGGAGGAATTAGAGGTTGCATAAGTGTCCCAGTTGATGCCATCAAAAAGGGCTAAGCCGTTCTCGGTCCCCATCCAGGGATTATTATTGGCATCAACAACAGTCGCTCCGATAATGTTCCCCGGGATTCCCGAGTTTTTTGTATTGTAAACGCTCCATTTGGTCCCGTTAAAACCGGCTAGTCCATTTTGGGTGCCTATCCAGAAATAATTTTGCTGGGCCAGGGTGATACTGTTTACATAATTGTCGGGTATCCCTGAATTCAAAGTATCGTAAACATTCCAGTTTATCCCGTCGTAGGTCGCAAAACCCTGAACGGTGCCAAGCAGTATCCTTTGCAGGGAGTCAATGGCAATTGCATGGATATTGTTATCGGGCAGGCCCGAATTGGATTTATTGTATACCGTCCAGGTGGTCCCGTCAAACAAAGCGAGGCCTGAATCAGTGCCAATCCAGTAATTCCCGTTATTGTCGACCATAATGGAATAGATCACGTTAGATGGCAAACCCGAATTGGATTTATTGTATACTGTCCAGGTGGTTCCGTTGAAAATGGCAAACCCCTTGTCAAGGGTTCCTGCCACCAGATTTCCTGAGGGATCAATGGCAAGGGCCCCGATGCGGTTCCCGGGTAACCCTGAATTGGAAGTATTGTAAACCTGCCAGTTGGTCCCGTCAAATTTAGCCAATCCCGACTGCTCAGTCCCAATCCATTTTACTCCCTGGATCGTGATGCATATTGCTGAAATGGTATTCTCAGGCAGGGCTGAGTTCGCCTTATTGTAATATTGAGATGACCCCTGGGAAATGTCAAACCTGACCAGGCCCCCGTTTGTCCCCAGCCAGATAATATTCCCCTCTATTGCTGCGGAGCCTACAATGTTTCCGCTAGTATAGTTGAGCCAGGTGGGATTTCCTGAAAAAAGGCTGTTAATACAGCCGACATAGAAAAATAAGGAGAAAATCAGAGACTTTGTTTTCATTTTTAATTTATTTTACCCTCATTATCGAATGAAAATGAAAAGCAGTAATATTTAAACCGCAGCAAGCAAAAACCGTGAAAACAAATTTAATACAAATACGATTGATGAATGTAAAAACTTAACAATTTCATGACTGATTTTTTTATGATGAAAATGCCGGATGTTACATTTACCAGAAAAAAAGCTACACTTACTTATTTTATATCCACGTTAACTTGTTTTAAATGATTTGTTGTTTATCTTTGTAAATTAGTAGAAATATTATCTAGAAATATAAAAAATAAGGCATATGAAAAAAGTACGTTACGTTCTCAATACTCTTTTCCTGGGTATCATCCTGCTCGCATTTAATGTCAGTGCTATTGGTGCGGGATCCATAACAATTAATGCCCCGGACGGAGCGGCGCAATGGGAAAAAGGTACAACACGTATAATTTCCTGGACCAAACTGGGATTCACTGATAATGTCGATATCGAGTTATGGCAAGGTGGTGCTCAGCTGCCTGGTCCTAATGGTACTATTATTGCGAATACAACAGGCTTAACATATGCTTATGATGTACCCGCAGGACTTGCTGATGGTACTTACCAGATCAGGATTTTCGCATGGGGACAGACTCCCTCCTGGAGTGTCTTTGCTATCAGTGCAGATTTCCAGATAGTGACTACTGCCCTGCCTTTCCTTACACTGATATCACCCAACGGGGGTGAAGTCTGGCAAAGGGGAACCACCCAATCGATCACCTGGGACGATAACCTTTCTTCCAATGTGAAAATAGATTTGTGCGATGCAACAGGTACTTATATTTCAACAATAGACAGCTGGGCAACCGGCCTTTCCGTTAACTGGAACATACCGGCCTTACTTGCTGTGGGAGATTATAAGATCAAGGTGTCAAATTTAAACAACCTTAGTTTATTCGACCTGGGAACTTCCACCATTCACATCAGTGCCAATACCGATGGAACTGTTACAGGCGTCACTCCCAGCGGTGGAACTTTTACAAGGGGAACTGCAATGCCGATTCACTGGGTTAAAACCTTCAGCGAAAATGTTAATATATATTTGTGTAACGGAGTGACGAACGCAATAGTGTCACTAATAGGGAACAATGCATACGGTCAATCGACGACCTGGGCGATTCCTGCTAATTTCCTGCCGCTTGGCTCTTATAAAATCATGGTGAGAAGTGTTTTATATCCGGGCGCAACCCCTCCGGGGGATAAGGTAGCAATCTCGGCCAGCGCATTCAATATCACGGCAACCGGGGGAGGTCTCACCGAATCCGTTACAGTCACCGCTCCTATCGTTACCGATTCATGGCAAAGAGGAACAACTCATGCAATTGCATGGACTAAGAATTTTGTTGACAGGGTCGATCTTGAACTTTGGGCAACTTTAGGCGGTGATCATAAGGTAAGCACACTTCGTACTTATGCTTATGGTACGGCTTGTAACTGGTATGTGCCTACAAGCACTGCTGCCGGTCAGTATAAGATTAAAGTAATAAAAACGAATGACGCTTCTGTATACGGATTTTCCGCAGCATTTACTATTACTTCTGTTCCCGGGGGCGCTGCTGAAACAGTCACGGTTACATCACCTGCTGGAGGCGAAAACTGGCTTAGAGGAACCCTGCATACGCTCAGCTGGACTAAAAATTTCGGTGACAGAATTGATCTGGAACTTTGGTCAACCTTAGGTGGAGACCATAAAGTCACCCTGCTCAGGTCATATGTATACGGTACGGCTTGCAATTGGTTTATTCCTGCAAATACCGACGCCGGTCAATATAAAATTAAAGTAATAAAAATGGGTGATCCCACGGTATACAGTCTTTCTGCCGCTTTTAATATTATTCTGAGTACAGGAGGCACCTGTTCTTTAACTTATCCCGATGCAGCTGGAATTATCATCCACAGAGGATCAACAACAACGATCACCTGGACAAAAACATTTCCCGAAAATGTCAGGGTTGAATTATGGAAGGGTGGTGCTTTCAACACTCTTATCAAAACTTCACAGTATGGATTATCCTGTGAATGGTATGCTTCCAGTATGCTTGAGGCGGGATCTGATTACAAGATTAAAATTATGAGTGTTCTTGATAATTCCATTCTTGACCAAAGCGCCAACAATTTCACAATCGCAATTTATAAGTTTGGTGCATTCCCCAACCCGGCCAATAATACATTATCCTTATCTTTCGATGATTCAAGCACAGGTACCTATGACATGGTACTATATAACAGATTCGGTGACCAGGTTGTAACAAAATCTGCAAATATGGATGAAGGTTATGAGCATTCTATCTCAACAGCCGATCTGCCCAGTGGAATTTATTACCTCGTGGTTACTTCAGGTGATACCAAGATAACCAGGTCGATTATAGTACAACATTAAGCGAACAGCAATAAATAAAAAGAGGCGGCTTCATATTGAAACTGCCTCTTTTTTTGTCGGGGCGAGAAGACTCGAACTTCCGACCCCTTGCACCCCATGCAAGTACGCTAGCCAACTGCGCCACGCCCCGATACCCAAATTGGGAGTGCAAATATAGAAAAGATTATTGATATTTCAATCGTAAATTTATGCAGGGTGCCTGCATGCTGTCCGCATGAATCCACCCAAATGTTTCAATATCCTCTAATGCTCAATACCGTACCTCGATAAAATATCATCCCAGGAATCACTGTCAATAACATTTAACATGGCAAGGTTTATGTTATCCATCAGCTCAAGATTGTTTTTACCGGTCATGTATGAGAAGTATTGAAGATTCAATCCGCTGGGAATGATCACAATCTTGTCTTTCAGGTTCAACTTGTCAATCACAAACTGAAGGATAGCCTGGTCGTAAACAAAAGCATCAATCAAGCCTGCATCCACTGCTTTTAGTCCGTCGGGTATGGACTTAAACGTAGTGTAATGGATATTGTGCCGGCTCAGGGTCTCGGCATACCCTGTCCGGTAAACCACACCAACCTTACAAGATTTCAGGTCGTTCGGATCCTTGATCTGAGATTGAAGCTTTGTAACGGTAAGCTCGGATGAGATCACCCCCGATGCTATAAAAAACATGCCGATTGCGAAAAACATCCAGAAAATGGCAAGCGTTCTTCCAATTACCGTTTTTGGAATCATATCCCCGTATCCTACAGTCGTCATGGTAACAAAAGCCCACCAGATGCCGTCGGTTACACCCATTATCCCGGGCCGGAACTGCTTTGAGTTCTTTTTTCGTTCGGCCAGCCAGAGAAAAACAGCAAAAACGGTGGCTATAAGCAAAATGATAATCCCCGACCGCAAGATCTTCCAGGAAAAAATATTTTTAACCAGCTGCAACAGGGGGGACTGCTTCTCGATTCGGCTTGCAATTCCCATAGTGGATATATAAAAAGGAATTGACAACCGCAACTTCGTAAGACGTTCGCTCGTTGCTGTGAGCGGAAGGATGGTAAGGTCGATATCTCCTTTATGCAAACCATGCATCAGGCTGTCGGAGGAACTGTATACCTTGTATTCGTACGAAAGTTTCAGTGAGTCAGAGATCAGCCTCCACAGGTCAACACAAACACCCGATACTATCCCTTTCTGTATAATAATGTAAGGGGGTGCATAAGTAATGCCAATTTTGAGTTTTCTTCCTTCCGCAGGCTGGGATGCCAAAACAGGGGACAGGAAAGCACAGAAAAAAAGCAGGATCAAAATAAATCGTTTCATCGGGGGAGTTGATTAAACAGTAAAATTAGGGATTTCCCGTTCCCCTTCACTATACCCGCTCATTGTTCACAAGTCCGGACCCGGAATTTCCTTATTTTCCCTAACTTTGCCGAAAGAAAAATTACCGGAAATATGAATGAAACAATAGAAACTGTAAGGTGCCTGATCATAGGCTCAGGGCCTGCTGGATATACGGCAGCCATTTATGCTGCAAGAGCCGATCTTAAACCCGTCATCTACCAGGGAATGCAGCCGGGCGGACAACTTACCATAACGACCGAGGTTGAAAATTTTCCCGGTTACCCTAAAGGAATTACAGGCCCCGAAATGATGGAAGAGTTCAAACAACAGGCCGAACGCTTCGGAACCCAGGTAAGGTACGGAGTGGTTACTTCTGTTGATCTTTCGACCCGTCCTTTTATATTGACTGCGGATGACGGAAAAACGGTTAAAGCTGAAACACTCATCATCGCCACCGGTGCATCGGCCAAATGGCTTGGGCTGGAATCTGAAAAAAAGTTCATGGGCATGGGCGTGTCGGGTTGTGCAACCTGCGACGGATTTTTTTACAGGGGCAAGGATGTGGCAATCGTAGGGGGTGGAGATACCGCTGCTGAAGAAGCTACCTATCTTGCCAAACTCTGCAAAAAAGTTTACCTGGTTCATCGCAGGCATGAATTACGTGCTTCCAAAGCCATGCAGCATAAGGTATTGAACACAGCCAATATAGAACTGGTATGGGACTCGGTCCCCGAAGAAGTCCTGGGCGATGAGAGCGGGGTTACAGGCATACGTGTGCGTAACATACTGTCGGGCGAATCACGCGATATAGATGTGCACGGTTTCTTTGTGGCCATAGGTCATAAACCGAATACCGATATTTTCGAGGGAAAACTTGAACTTGATGATTTGCATTATATAAAAACCATCCCGGGGTCAACAAGAACCAGTGTGGATGGAGTGTTTGCGGCCGGTGACGTTCAGGATCATCATTACCGCCAGGCCGTGACTGCTGCCGGATCAGGCTGCATGGCAGCAATTGAAGCAGAGAGATTTTTGACGTCCTGATGAATACCGAATATTGATCAACGAATGTTGAGATCGAATAATTTTAAAAGCAAACATGCTGACTTTTTTTAAAAACATCGACAAATACTACGCCGTGGAGCATCAGGATCCACTGGTTTCAACGGATATCGAAAAACTAAACTGGCTGTTCGGCGATGCAGAATGCATCGCCGAACCTGCTTTACAGGGGACTTTCGTAGGGCCCAGGAAGGAAATGATCACCCCCTGGAGTACCAATGCCGTTGAGATAACCCAGAACATGGGGATAGCCGGGATCAGGAGAATAGAAGAGTTTGTACTGGATGCAGGATACAGTATTCAGGATGAAAAATCCGACATCCCGACGCCTGCATCCCGCATCCCGCATCCAAGCTTCGATCCCATGCTCCAGAACATATACAACGGCCTGAATCAGCATAGTTTTCACATCATCCATGAACCCGATCCCATTCTCTTCATTGACGATATTGAATCGTACAACCTTTCTGAAGGCCTTGCGCTTAGCGGTGAAGAAATTGAATATTTAAAGGGATTAAGCAAAAAGATCGGCCGTAAACTTACCGACAGCGAAGTCTTCGGCTTTTCACAGGTCAACTCAGAACATTGCCGTCATAAAATCTTTAACGGTACCTTCATCATCGATGGGAAAGAGATGACAGAATCCCTCTTTGCCCTAATCAAAAAGACGTCTAATAAAAATCCGAATTTCCTTGTTTCAGCATACAAAGACAATGTTGCTTTCATCAGCGGTCCGCTGATTGAACAGTTCGCACCCGGCAACCCATGGCAGGCCGATTTTTTTACAATCCGCGATATCAGCTCGGTGATCTCGCTGAAAGCCGAAACACATAACTTCCCTACAACGGTAGAGCCTTTCAACGGGGCTGCCACCGGCAGCGGGGGGGAAATCCGCGACCGAATGGCCGGCGGAAAGGGAAGTATCCCCCTGGCAGGTACAGCGGTTTATATGACTTCCTATCCAAGGCTGGACGGAGGGCGTGAATGGGAAAAAACTTTTCCCGCCCGTAAATGGTTATATAAAAATCCCGAAGATCTGCTGATAAAAGCCTCCAACGGGGCAAGCGATTTCGGAAACAAATTCGGACAAGCCCTTATCTGCGGTTCGGTACTCACATTTGAACATGCCGAAAACAACAAGGTCTTTGGTTACGATAAAGTGATCATGATGGCCGGCGGCATTGGGTTTGGAAAGAGCGAGGACAGCCTGAAGGAAATACCAGAAGGCGGAGAAGATGTAATCATCCTGGGTGGCGATAACTACCGCATAGGCATGGGCGGGGGAGCTGTTTCATCAGTTGCCACCGGGGAATACGGAAATGCCATCGAACTGAATGCAGTTCAGCGTTCGAATCCCGAAATGCAGAAAAGGGTCTTCAATGCCATCCGTGCCATGGTTGAAATGGAGGAAAATCCTATCGTGTCAATTCATGACCACGGAGCCGGCGGGCATTTGAATTCCATATCCGAGCTGGTCGAAGCCACAGGAGGGGAGATTTATATTGATGCTTTACCGGTTGGAGACCCTACACTTTCCGACAAGGAGATCATCGGCAATGAGTCCCAGGAAAGAATGGGGCTGCTGATGAGGGAAAAGGATATCAGCCTGCTCGGGGAAGTTGCAAAACGTGAACGGGCTCCAATGTATGTGGCAGGTAAAGCCACCGGCGACCACCAGCTTACATTTACCGACCGCCGCAACGGAACCAGCCCCATTGATCTGAATGTGGATGACTTCTTCGGACAACCGCCCAAGACCATCATGAACGATACTACGGATGCAGGATACAGGATGCAGGATCTTGAATATCCTGCATCTCGCATCTCGCATCCCGATTTGTATAAGCTGCTGACCCAGGTTCTGCAAATCGAAGCCGTCGCCTGCAAGGACTGGCTCACCAACAAGGTTGACCGTGCTGTTTCAGGTAAAATCGCCATGCAGCAAACCTGCGGCCCTGTTCAGCTCCCGTTAAACAACACCGGGGTCGTGGCCCTTGATTACCAGGGCAAAAAAGGGATCGCAACATCTCTCGGACATGCTCCGGCTGTTGCCCTGATCGACCCCGCAGCCGGTTCAAGGATCTCAATTGCCGAAGCTCTCACCAATATTGTATGGGCGCCCCTGAGCCACGGACTAAAAGGCGTCTCGCTGAGTGCAAACTGGATGTGGCCCTGTAAAAACAAAGGCGAGGATGCCCGGCTTTACACCGCAGTGCAGGCGGTAAGCGAATTTGCCATCAGCCTTGGGATCAATATCCCTACAGGGAAGGACAGTCTTTCGATGACCCAGAAATACCCCGACGGCAAGGTGGTTTATAGCCCCGGCACCGTCATCATTTCAGCCGTGGGCGAGGTTTCGGAGGTCAGCAAAGTGGTAAGCCCCCTGCTCTCCGAACAAAAGGGCACCGTTTTATTATATATTAATTTGTCTGCGGATGAGTACTCCCTGGGCGGCAGCAGTTTTGCCCAGGTGATGAACCGTTTGGGTGACTCTGCCCCGGATATAAAGAATCCAAGGGCGTTTGCTGCTGCCTTTGCCGTCGTCCAGGAATGGATCAACAAAAGCAGGGTGCTTGCAGGGCATGATATTTCGGCCGGAGGGCTCATCACTACCTTGCTGGAAATGACCTTCCCCCATACCGGCCTGGGCCTTGATATTGACCTGGGAGGCATAGGTGAAACAGACCTGGTAAAGCTACTGTTCTCTGAGAATCCCGGACTGGTTTTACAGGTAAAGGAAAATGAAGCAGGGAAATTGATGTCGGATATGGAAACATCCTCAGGCCTGAAAGTTCACAGCATCGGCCGCCCGTCGGATGAACGGAGAGTCCTCATCCGCCTTCATGAACAGTATTATTCACTTGATACAGACCATTACAGGGATATTTGGTTTAAAACCTCTTACCTCCTCGACCGTAAACAATGCGGCGAAAAACTGGCCCTTGATCGCTATACCAATTACAAGAACCAGCCCATAAAATTCCGTTTCCCTGAAAAATTCCAGGGAAATGCTCAACAGTACGGCATAGACCTTGAACGCCGCAAGCCCACCGGCGTGAAGACTGCCATCATCCGCGAGCAGGGAGTAAACCGTGACCGCGACATGGCCTGGGCTATGTATATGGCCGGTATGGATGTGAAGGATATTCATATGACCGATCTCATCTCGGGAAGGGAAACGCTGGAAGATGTAAATATGATTGCCTTTGTGGGAGGTTTCAGCAATTCCGACGTGCTTGGCTCGGCCAAAGGCTGGGCGGGTTCTTTCCTGTACAATGAAAAAGCCAGGAAAGCGCTCGGCAATTTCTTTGCCCGCGAAGACACCCTGAGCCTGGGCGTTTGCAACGGCTGCCAGCTGCTGGTCGAGCTTGGCCTGATCTGTCCTGAACATCAGCTGCACCCAAAGATGTCGTGGAACGATTCGCATAAATACGAATGCGCGTTTATCAACCTCAGCGTACAGGAAAATCATTCGGTGATGCTTCATTCACTTGCCGGGGCAAGGCTGGGAGTGTGGACTGCACACGGTGAAGGAAAGTTCAATTTCCCGCTCACCGAAGAGAATTACCATATCCCTGCTAAATTCAGCTACCACGGGTATCCTGCAAATCCCAACGGTTCACAGTATGATGCGGCCTGCATCTCTTCGGCCGACGGCCGCCACCTGGCAATCATGCCGCATATTGAAGATGCTGTTCTGCCCTGGCAATGGGCTTATTATCCCGAAGACCGCAAGGCGGATGAGGTTGCCCCATGGATCGAGGCTTTCGTGAATGCAAGGAAATGGATAGAAGATAAAATGGCGTTGCAGCTTAATACCGGCATATGAAGAAGAAAACCTTGCTCCTGGGCTGTCTTTTCATCCTGGGTTGTTTGAAAGTATCGGTGGCCCAATCCTATGAGGGCTATATCGCGGGAAATTTACCCGTTTGGGTCGAATTGAACATCCCTTCAACCGACGGTCCATTTTCAGGTACTTACTTCTATAAAAAAGACGGAGGGATCATTCCATTGTCGGGAACAGTCAAGGCTAAACAGATAATCCTCAATGAAATGAACAAAGACGGGATTTGTACGGGCATCTTTAACTGTACAAATTTCGGCGACAGCATTACAGGGAACTGGAATAAACCCAACAGCACGAAATTTTCATCGGTGAAATTGTACAAAACAGATGTTTCCTTTAAAACCTATGCGAGGATACCTGATGCTGCCAGGCTTATTTTATCAAACGGCAAAACGCTGAACGATGAACTTGCAGAATATACAAATGAGGGCGGCAAAAAGCCAAAACTGGTTTTCCTCCTTGCCGAAAAGAATATTCTGAGCACCTCGTTTGAATGGGAGTATATGGGCCCTTATTTGTCTGCCGGGAAGGTTTATCACACATTTGATTTAACGAAAAATAAGGAAATTTCGCTTCTGAATGAAATTGATCCTTCCAAATTGCCGGCATTGAAAAGCAAAATGAAAATCCTGATCGGGCAAAAATTAGATGAACACAAAAAAACGTATTCCGAAAGCGAATGGATTGATGCATTCGGGGATAAGGAGACTTATGAAAAATCATTTAAACTATCGGAAGTAAAAGATAGTTTGCTGGGAAACTTTTATTTAAGAAGCGGGATGTTAAATATTGTTGTTGATGATTACTTTGCATTTCCGCATGTGATCCAGGTTATGGACTTCTCTTTTACATGGAAACTGTCTTTTCGGGAAATGGATTTGTATTTGAAAGACGGTTCTGTTCTGAATAACCTGAAATAAAGCAGGTTCCCATAAAGCAGATTCCCGAAGAGAAAAATCAGGTCGTGAGGTTCCCTGGCTTCTCCCCTCTATAGTTCTATATCTGCAACATTCTCCTCCAGGTCCAGCAAAGCTGAAAATATTGCTTTGGGGATAACAGCCCCGCCCTGGCGATAGTTGTTGTCTTCATAAGTAAACCGAACAGGTTTTCCGTTAACTGAAACAGCTTTAGGAGCAAAATTGTTTTCCTTTACAGCATACCTGATTGTTAAGGAATGGCCCATAAAATCCAATGTAGCCGATAAGCCATCCATCGAAAAGGGAAGTACGGGGTCAAGAATTACATTTCCTGATTCCAGGCGCAAACCAAGCAGGCGGGAAACTACGATGCCAATGTAGATGCCCGGCCCACTGGAATAAACCCTCCAGCCCCCTTTAAGGGTGATCTTTCCCGTTTTTATTTCTTGGTACAGCTCATCTGCTTCATAACGGTTCCTGAATGTGACATCCGAACTGCTGTAATAACAATTCGATTGCCTTATATCCCCGCAGGGCACAATATCCCTGTAAGCCACCGGGATTGCCTGCCGCAGGGCTTTGATAAAAGCATCGGCCCTACCGGTACGGGCCTGTGATTCGGCATAACGTATATGTTCATGCACATACATCAGGCCGATTTCCCGGCCAAAGAAGGTACTGCTTTCGGCTCTCTGGAACAGGGTTTGAACTCCGCCTTTGTATTTGAGCGGACGGTCCATCAAACGGGCGCCATCAGGGCCTTTTAGCTTCTTCTCAACCAGGTCAAGATGCTGCAGAGCCTGTTCTTTCGTGAAAATTCCACTGATGATGCCGCGGTTCATCGGCAGTATGCTGTAACGGATGCCGGTTCTGTCATCAACTGGATGCAGCAGCAGACTGATGCTGCGGTCCTCTTCAAGCAGCCCGTACCCTGCAACCACCCCGTCCCTGACCAGGTGCAAGTTGAAATCTGCTTTGATCTTTTCGCAGATTTCTTTTAATTCATCAGCTCTTTTGGCATCGGTTTGCTCATACACCAGGCGGTACTGGTGAAAAGCCTGGTAATTCATTTCAACGGTCCAGCTCGATATCATTCGTTGAGCGAGCTCCCTGCTTACCGGCTGAAGGGAATCATTCCAGTCACCGCCTCCAAACGGGACCAGGGAAGTACCCGGGATAAATGAATTAATGATCATTTTAACCAGCCTGTCAACATGTTCGCTCAGGGCAGTTTTTTCGGCATGGTTGGCACCATTCTCATGATAGTAGGGGAGGATCTCATCCAGAATCTTCAGGTCGCCTGTAACTTTGATATAGTTGCTGAGGGCAATAATACACCAGTAAAAAACATCTCCATGCGAACTGTCGGCCCTTATGTTGGAATAACTGTCGAACATCCACCATTGAGGCCAGCCACCGTCGGCATTCTGATTTGAGAAAATGATGCATATTACCTGGCGGGCTTCTGCAAATTTTTCCATGCACAGCAGCAGGTCAAACGGGCCCTGTGCAATATCTCGGGTTCCCCAGGCGGCTCCGCTGAATTGTTCAAGCCCGTAAGGCGTTAAAAAATGGGTGAGCGCATTCATTCCATACCAGGGAAGGATCTCCCCGATTGCGGCAATATCTTCCTGCTCTCCTTTTATTGAAATGTTCAGGCTAAGTTCCTGCCAGGCCGAGCGGGCATCGCGGCAATCAGCCAGCCACTGTTCATCGGCATTCTCAATTTTAACAGCCTTGACGACAGAACAAACCTCGGCGATAAAGCTCAAGCAGAAATCGGATGTCTCCTTTACGTCGAGAACGAAAAAAGGATCTCCATGGCTTGTATTGTCGCTGTAAAGCGCTTCATCACCGCATGCTTTGAATTCACAATCGGTGCTGTTGACAAGCATTTTGAATTGTGCCTGGGGAAATTTGCAGGCAATCATGCTGCCTGCCTCAGGCCTGCCCGTGTACTCACCAACATTGGTTCCCGGGCTGATTTTCCAGCCGTTAAGCCGGTCAAAATGATGTGTAATTAAAAGGTCCACATCTCCTCCTTGAAGCACCTTGAAGTCCATATTGACCCGGGGGCTGGTTTTAGATGTCCAGCTTCGGACCTGGAAGCAATGGTCTCCATGTTTATAAATCCACCGGCAATGGTTTAAGCCCATCTCAAAAACCGAAGGAACTCCAAGGAGATATCGCCTCCCCTTGATGACGACAAAGATCCTCTGCCCGGTTTCAGGGGACTGGTTGAATGCTGTCGTACATACTGAAAGGAAGATGTTGAAATTTGTATTGCCCTGGCTGAGGTGTGAATTAAAAACGCCAAAAGCAAAAGATGTGGTAGAAACGATGTTTTCATCGGGAGCATAACCTGCCTTCGCTTGCATGATGTGGGCATGCGGACGGTCGGCCAGCACTTCCTTCGTACGCAGCACAACATGCTCGTTTTGTCCGCAGAAAAATGAAAGCAGCCTTCCGTTCTTATATTCGGCATGCCGTCTTTCCCTACCGAAAAAGCCATTAAGGTCATCCCCGTTCAGGTCATCAACCGGTAAAAAACCAGAGGTTTTGAATATGTTTACTTGAGCATTCCGCAACCCGCTTGAAACCCCAGATAGAACTTCATCATCAAATTCAGAAATAAGACCGGGCAATAGTTTCAGGTCATCATCTGAGGTTGCGCGGGCATGGTCAGGCAGATAAGTGGCAAAAAACACACTTTTATGATGGTGTTCCGCAGGCAGTTTAAAGGGTTTCTCCTGCAAGGCAAGCACAGAAGATTCGCCGGAATATTCGCCCCCCAACTTTTCTGAAAGTAGGCCTTCCGGGATTCCCGTTTCACGGTATGTTTGACCATAAAACTGCATGCCGTCAACACTAGCGGCTATTGCAGAGTTTTTGCAAGCCATCATAAGCCATGGATTGCCTGCCGGTTCTTTCATATTCTGCCGGCAGCATACCACTGAACCATAGTTCGGGTCTTTAAGGATCCTGCGTTCAAGATACTGGCTTACATAATACTCATTGATGAGACCGTCGGTCGCCTGCTTGAGCCCGGCATCCTGCATACAGATCAGATCGAGTTCAACTGTATCCTCAGATGAATTTGTAATATCAATGCTCCAGGCCCAGCTCAGACTTTTTTTCGAAAGCTTAAGAACACAGGTATAGTCCAGGCCTCCCCAGCTGCCTTCAGCAATAAAGGCATCCTCTTTTACAATGAAACGGCTATCGCTTTCCGGACCTGAAAGAACTGTGAATTCACAAGGTTTTGTCCTTTTTCTGAGGTAAATGTTTGCTCCGGGTCCCGAAAATGCCGTTGCAGCTTTCAGGCTGATCCTTACAGGACCGGCTTCAATGCACTTAAGAGAGCCATTTTCGAGGAACCTGATGGAAAGTCCTTCCGAATTTCTGATCTCTCCCGGAAAATTCCCTTCAGCCTGAGTTGGAACATCATGCCGGGGTTTACCCGGGGGTTCATCCCTGTGATTATCCTTAGTGTTGTTCACTGACATCTTGATGGAATTGATTCAGGTAATTCAGCTAATGACAATGTTAAGAACCATTTCACTCTTGTGCTTATGGCTGTATAAAAATGCGATGCGTTTTTCGTCACGGACCATTTTAACGGTTTTACCCCTCAGGGTAGCAGATATGATTTTATTCACATTGGCTCCTTCGAACACTATTTCCCCGGCCAGGTCGCGGTTGCCGTACAAAGTGATCTCTATCTGTCCGTAAATCTCTTCCACCCCCAGGATATCGGAAGTGCTGTGCAGAATCTGTATTCCGTCAGAAATTTCCAGGCATACAGGGGTAAGTACGCCATATAAGGCCGGCCATAAGATCTCATCCTTTGAGTAAGGAATATTCATGGCTTCACCGGTGAGGGGATGGGTATAGCTTACTTTCCCGGCCTGCTCTTCATTGTAATAATTCCCTATAAAAAGCACAGCAGAACCCTCTGTGAATCTTTCTCTCAAAGCTAAACCGGCATTCCCGGCCGAGGCCTGCCTTAGTCTAGCTCCTGACTTATTAAGGATCGCTTCATACACCGGTTTATGCCCTTCGGTATCAAACCCGATCCAGGTTCCCAGCTGAAGCAGGGACCCGTTTCCAACCGATTTCAGAAATCCGCAGACATTCCCATTAATAGTCCTGGCAATTACTTCGGCTCCCGAAACCGATACTTCTGAATAAATGATCTGAGGATTCGAGCACTTGATATCTTTGAATTCAAAGATGTCGACCAGGGGTGAATCAATGTTCTCAACTCCCGATGGTGATATAGAGATTGCGTCGCGAATGATGGTACAGGGTTTTTGCGACATCTCCCGGTCGGGCAGGTATGGGAAAAGAACACTGTTGCCTCCGGCTTTTGTATAATCCACAATGGTTTGCTGCTCCCTTGCATTCATTTCATCAGTGCTGAAGCACCATACCTGTTTATAGTGAAGCAGCTCATCAGCTGAAACCTGGCTGAGATCGAGCATGTCATAATCGATATTGAGGATCAGCAAAGCTTTCAGTAATCCGTCAAAGTATGCTGGTCTGCGGATGGCCGAAGGGGTAAACTTAAGTTCACACCTCACGTCAAGCGGCCTTTCCAGCTCTGTGGCGTAATACGGCGGATAGAAAAGGATGCAGATCCCGGCTTTACGCTTTGCGTTGACGATAAGGTTTTCGGATGTTTTAATTAGTTTGCTCATCCGTTTAACCAACGGAAAAGCGCTGCCCCGCTCACCTTCTGCATTGAGGGGGTTGAACCAGTAAAATGTGTCCCCAGAATAGCCCTTGCGTGCGGGGTTGAGGCCCTGTGAGAACATATAGTAGTTCCAGCCGGTTAAACCGTTGGCAACGCTTGCCTTGTAGAAGAGTTCCATCTCACGCGGGTTTGTCACCACGTGATATTCACGGGAACCGCATTGGAGCTCGGCAGCAAACATCGGTTTATTGCCCTGCATGGCAGAGCTTATATCATTAATGATCCTGTCGTCATGCATGTTACGGTACGAGAGGAATTCGGGAATATGATCCACCCCGAACATGATCTCGCTCTTATCTCCGAACAGATCTTCATACATGCTGATGTTAACCGGGAATTCATAGCCGTTTCCATAGATCCAGCCGGGCAGGTTGTGATACAGGGGAAGGCTGACGCCTCTCTCCCTGGCCATGCCGCTGAGCATTCTCAGGTAGTCCCCGTAATATTTTCTCCAGAAGAGATGCCATTCATGGTCACGGCTGCGGTCGCCTTTGGATGCATAGGGGAGCCTGCCGTCGGGAGGAAGTTCAACATGAATAAAATCCTTGTAAGCTGTTCCCCATAAGCTGTTCACTTCTTTAATGCCGGTGAATTTTTGTTCAAGGTATTTGATGAAATGATCCTTTACAACATTACTGTAATCGGCCTGGTGCGCCAGCCACGAGAATACGCCGATCTCATTGCAAACCTGCATCATTATTATTGGTCCGCCGGCTGTGACTTCGCGCTCAGCGATGAACGGCATGATCTGATCATACCATAGCGATACTTTCTCGAGGTATGTCTTATTAAACAGGCTGACCCCGTCACTTGGAAATATCTCGCCTTTGTTGTTACGCATTTTAACCTCATCGCGATGCTGTTCCATAAACCAATCGGGCAGTCCTGCCCCCCTGAACTCAGCAAGGATAAATGGCCCCGGTTTTACGATACAGTTCAATCCGTGGGACTGGCAAAGCTCCAGCCAGCCTTTTAGGTCCCGTTCGGGACAGCTGGCTCCGTCAAAATCAAAAATCGTTTCCTCTGATTCGTGCCAGGCCCATGGAACATAAGTACTGATCGTGGTTAGCCCGGCTTCCCTGGCTGCTGCCAGGTGCTTGTTCCACAGATCGCGCCTGATCCTGAAATAATGGATCTCTCCCGAATTAAGAAATACTTTTTTATCGTTAAGATAAAAATTACCTTCTTTAATAAAGAAATTCATTCGTCGCTTCTTATTTAACACTCGTCATCATGCATCCCGCATCATGCATCCCGCATCATGCATCCCGCATCCCGTCACGTTTTTGCCAAGTTTCTTTGTCTGAGAAGTTCCTTGATCTCATGGCTTCGTTTTTCGGTCAGTGAGTAACGGAGTACAAAGAAAATCGAAAAAATGCTTAGAAGCAAAGGAAGCCCGATCTCAACCACACGCATCATTAAAAGTGTATATGGGGTTTGCTGGGTGAGCGGCATGATGCTGCTTTCGATTGAGCCGAGCTCTTTTTCGAGAGAATCGGGTGATGAATTTATGTCCAGGTTTAGAAGGCGGGTATTAACCCCTGTTACCTCCTCCATAAGCTTCTTATAGTGTTCTTTGCTGTTCTTTGTTACCAGGGATTTATCTTCCAGCCGCGACCTAAGTTCAAACGAGTTCATCCTTGCTTTTACGATCTTCGTTTGCAGTGTAAGCGGGATTGCTTCTTTGATGAGGCTGTCAAGCCTGGAGGACTGGGCGCCGGCCTCTGGTTTTTCAAAACTCCATTGCAGCTGTTCCAGTGAACCAATGGTTGCTTTTGTAGTAGAGATGGCGTTTAATAATTCATTTTTCTTCTGGTTCGGATATTCATGCAGATTCAGGTTCGCCTTAGAATGATTTTTAAGTGATTCTTTTCCCAGGTAAGTGAGATATTCTTTTGACTCTTTGAGCGCTTCAGCATTCCGGGTTTTAGTGTTTTCAAGCCATACCTTATTTGCGCTGGCAATGCCATGGTAGCCTTTCCAGAACTGAACGGTGCTGCGCATTTCCCTCACACTGCCCTGTATTTTATCGACTTTTGTGACCTGGGTTTCGTCAAACATCGTAAACACGATCAGTGCACCTGCCACAAAGCTGGCTAAAGCGGATCCCATTTTTATAAACCACCAGAAAACAGAGTAATAACTACCTTCAGTGCGATAACCAGTCTTTAATTCTTCTTCATCACATATATCTCCAACCATGGAAGATCCAAGGGTAAAGAAAAAAAGCATGCCCACAGAAAGGAGCATGGTGGGGATGATGATCAAATAGGGATGTGAAGGATTGTAACAGACAATCTTGGAAATTTGTGCCATGCACATGAGTAAAATAGCAATGGTGAGGGTATTACGTTTCCCCAATTTCGGGCTGATCCAGTTGAGGGGAAATACTGCCAATACCCCAGTGATGGCCCATATGGTGCCGTTAATTCCAAGCAAGTAGGCTCCTGCAACTTTGTCACCCCCGAAAACATAAAAAATAGGAATGTATGACCCCAGCAGTTGGACGAAATTAAAACCCATGGCCAGTGTGAAGATCGTCAACGTTAGCATGATAAAGTTCCGGTTGCCGGCCGTGCGTTTCATGTCTTTCCAGAAGGGCGTTTTTTCATGCTTTGCAGCCTTGACAAAACCCGGCTCCTTCAGCTTGAAGAACCACCAGAATGAAAGCGGGATGAGGAAAGCAGCGATCATCAAAGAAACATAACGCATGCCATCGGCTTCATTTCCTCCCGGACCTTTGAAGATTTCCATGCTGGCAAGTGCAAAAAGCCAGGGGGTGCTCATCGCAAAAAGATTGCCAACAAAACTCTTCGCGCTAAAAAGACGGGTGCGTTCGTGGTAGTTTGTGGTCATCTCCATGCCAAGGGCTCCGTGAGGAATCTCGAACAGATTAACGGCAGTGAAAAACAGCAAAAGGGAAAAAAGAATATAGCTCAGCTGAAACCATTGAAAACCCGTATCAGATGGAAACCAGGTGCGTATCATATCTCCCTTGGGGATCCACCAGATAACCACAAAAAAAACCGCAACGAGTATTCCGCCAATCAGCAAATAGGGACGCCGGCGCCCCCAGAGGGTCCGGGTATTATCAGAAAGATGGCCGATAAAAGGATCAGAAAGGGCATCCCACAAACGGGGAACGATTAAAATAGCTCCAAGCCAAAAGGCGCTTAACCCTAAACTGATATTCCCCATCAACCCTACAAGTATTCCCGTAATGTTGAAGAGTGCAATGGGAATAATACCCCCGGCCCCATAGGCAGCCAACTGTGAAAAATGAATCTGGTGTTCCGGCTTTGCTTCCTTGTCCTTTACTGATTCTTGTTCCATCATAGATATCGCTTAAGGCTAATGTATTTCAATACGGCACTACACATTTAATAATAAATCACCACCTCTGCAGGACAAGTTTTTACTGAAATCTCCTTATCTGTAAAACCGGTTTGCCCTTTACCGTTAATGGTGACACTGAGAGGCAGCTTCGAGCCGTTAAAGTTTTTGATCTTTATTCCATTGGGAGGAAGTTTCAGATCACCGGAAATTGAAAAGATGTATCTGTCTTTGTCTTTTTTTATTGAATAGGAGATTTCTCCATAATAAGTCGGAAGATGTTCTACCGACATTCCCGCCGGCGAATCGATCCAATCCTGATAAAGGGCAGAGGCTAAAACAAGAGATTGGTCATACTCGTTCTCATAAACAAACATAGTCCTTATTGCATTAATAAAATCGCTCCCGACCCAGGTATGCGGCATATCCCCTATATATTTAGGAGCCCTGTAATCTTTCCAGACGACTTCTGCCCAGTCGTTCCATCCCTGGGGTCGTTGGTCATGCAAAAAGAATTCTATTAGCTCATGTGCCCTTGCGGGTTGATCAAGAAGTATGAATGAACCGATCAGGCGGTTTTCATAAGGAGTGTAATTCACCCACTCAGACTTGCCGTCCCTGCGGTTTTTGAAAAATTCATAATACCTGTCAAAGGTGTTATAAACCTGCGGCTTTGGCAGGTTATTCAATTCGTTGCAGGGCGTCAGGGATATGGTTGTTGATGTTGCATCAAAATCGCCAAGCTCGGCACAACCCGGGATGTAATCAATCCTTTTTGTCTTCATTGCGAGCTGAATCGAGTTGTAAAGATTTTCCCTGAATGTATCCCGTATTTTTATTATCCTTTCATAAGATTCTTTCTCGCCCAGTATCTTTTGTATCTCCGCGGCATCTTTCAATCCCTTCATTGTAAAAAAGTCATCCCAGTAAGAGTGCATCGGTTTTGAGGAATATCCCTCATGGCTGATCGATTCAGTAACCAGGCCGTAGCATGCACGAATACTGTCGTTTCCATATTTAAAATAGTCTGTTGATCTTTGTGCGATCAGCGATTCTATATACCCGGCTGCCTTTAAGACATTGTTGTTTTTTGACCTGAGAAAAACAGTATCCTTTGTAAAGTTGAAATATTCGCGGATCAGGTAAATCATTTCCCCGTGGCTGTCGTTTTCGGGAACCGGATCGGGGCCCCTGGAATCGACTACGCATGGAACCTTGCCGTTTTCGAACTGGTGGGCTGTATACCATTCGATGAAATCCTTCACTTCGGCAACAATACCTGATTTTAAAAGTGCAGATGAAGTTAGGGCTCCGTCGCGTATCCAACTGCGTTCGTATGAACGCGAGCCGGGCTGAATGCCTGCATTATCCCTGTTGATAAGGATATATGCAAGATTTGACCTGTATGTATTTACAATACTGTTTGCCGACTCAGGTAAATTAAACCGGATATGCCCTGTTTTCTTTCTCCAGAAATCGCTCGCCTGCTTTGATTCTTCAGCGATAACATCATTGCTTAACTTTTTAGCAGGGATTTGATTACCGTAAAAAGGGACGACCACAAAGAACAGGGTTTGTTCGCCGGGTTTTAAGTGAAACGAATATTTTATTACTCCATTGGCAAGCCCGCCTGGGTCATCAGCAAATTTATCCGGGGGAACTTTGCCTTTGCTGACAAGATCAACAATATTTCCATAATCGAAGACTGATGCACCGAAAGAATCATATTTTTTCCCCGAAAGAAGTACTTTACCATCGATAAGCAATGACCCCCCTTCAGCTTCCTTTATCGAATTTATTTTACCGGCCCCTCCCATAAGATTCAGAAACTGGTAATATGGGTTGACCTGGTATGGTCGGATCAGCAGGTAGAACTCAAAATCCTTAGTCCCGGTACTGAGATTTTCAAACGAATAGCTGATATCAAGCCTGGAGTCTTTATTTGCCTCTCCCCCGGCCGTGACCCCGGTAATGAATTTAATGCCGCTGCATTGCCATGTTACAGAAGGCACAAAATTAAATTCCTTACTGTCTTCATAGGATCCCAGTGATTGAACAGCTTTAACGTTGTGCCAGTTATAGAGTGTATCCCCTGTTTTTATCATGGGCTCGATTGAAAACCTGGCTTTATCCGTTTCAACCATTCCATCTTCATTGATCAGGGCTTCCTTTACATCATTGTTAACACCGGTGATCGTCCAGTATGATGCCTGCTCTGAGAAGTACCTTGGGTAATCTCCTGCCGTGGAATGTTCGGCCGTATAGATCAGGAAGTCATTAGCTGTCATTGAATTTTTTATCTTCAGGAAGCTGATCTCGCTGATACCGAATCCTTCATTGGAATTGGACCCGGCCAGGTTCAGTTTAAGATACCTTGTCTCGGCTTCGGGCATCCTTATGAAACTTACATCAGCCTTATTCGCCGAAACGGAGTATGCCTGTTCCCATTTCACCCCGTCATCCGAAAGCATAATATTAAATTTAGCGGCCGACATGCCTTTATGCCAGTTAATCCGCACACCTCCGAATTCCCTGCGGGTCTTGAAATCAATAATCATATTCTGGTCTTTCGATCCTTTACTCTGCCAGTAAGTCTTATCCGAATCATCTATCGCCAGGAAAGCCGGATGATCCTGTTGGGAGGAAGAAGCTTTCAGTAAAGGAGTTGGATAGGTATCCGTTTCAGAGGGAAGGGGTTCAAATTTCAGGTCGTCAATCCAGATCGTGCCTTTGCCGCCAACAAAGGATGAAATGGTGAATTCAATCCGGTCAATGCGTTTCAGATCATGATTTGTTGCCGGCCCCCAGGCAAAATTAATATGTCTTTTTTTGATCCTGATTTTTTTCCATTCAACAGGGAAATCATAATTGTGGTTGTTGACCCACCACACGTTGTTCCCTGTACTGTCAATAAATTTTATTTCAAAATTATTGGCAGGAGATTCGGCCCTGATATAAAAGGTGAATTCATAATTATCGGGGAGATCAATCGGGAACAACTTCTGTATTCCGCCGTAACCGGTTCCATTTTTAAAATCATAATCAAAGCGGATGGCATTGCCCGTCAATCCTTTTTCATTGGTTAATGCAAGATTGACTCCATCGGACCTGATGAATGTCCAGCCATCCTTGTTTTCAAAATTATCAAGGGTACTGACCTGGGAGTTGACTATTGTCGCAAAAAGGACCTGAAGTAATAATAATGCGACTCTTTTACTGATATGGTTTTTCATAACCAGCACTACTTACGTTTCAAATATTGATAGCCCAGTTTATTTAATCCTTTCTGGATTATCGGGTCTTTCATCACATAATTCCACACCAGTCCTGTCCTGAAATTTTCAATCATTATAAGCATAGGACCCTCGTCTATGCCTAAGAAATCATCGTCGATCCACTTGGCGGTCGAATTAAAAGCGTCATAATAACCATATTTCCCCCAAAGTTTATTCCCAAACTTTTTATTCAGAGATTTAATGGTTGGCAATACTATTTCCGGCGCAAAAGGCAGGGATGAAAGTGAGGCGTAAGGTGCAATCGTTCCATCATCAAAGTAGTTAAACCCTGGTCCGCTGGTACCCCTGCCTGCATAACCCAGGAATTTTTTACCGTCAAAATTATATTTGTCGGGCGGTCCGTCACTTGCCGTCACTCCCCAGCAGAGTGAATCATAACCAATCCAGCCACCAGGATTGTCTGAGGCATATTGCCTCTGAACATAAGTTGCAATGCGGGAGTTTTCAAAGTAGTCAATCCCTTTTTCCCTCATGTATTTATCAGCAATACCCCTGAAGTCTATGAATGCCTGGGAAAACTGATGACCAAAAAGAGGAGGAAAAGCTAAATGTGAAAGTCCTTTGTATGGAGTGTACCATTTATAGGTTTTCAGCCATGAACTGTAGCTTTGTTCTGCATTGTTCATTCCGCTGCCCGCAGCCAGGATGTATAGGAAAAGAGCTTCATTATACCCGCTCCAACCCATTTTTTCCAAACCATTATCAGGAGACCATGCCATGGAAATTTGATATGCCGACTCCCCCGAAGCCGGTAGCTGCATAAAATTCCAGTCAATTCTATCCAGCAGTTTTGCTGAAAGCAGGCGGATCTGTTTCTCAGATTCAGTGTTTTTGTTGTAATAGTTCCGGGCAAAGATAATCCCCATCATCAGAAGTCCTGTATCTACCGACGAAAGTTCGCAATTCCATTCCCTTGTGCCTGAATCCATTTTCAGGAAGTGGTAATAAAATCCCTTATAACCTGTAACATCTTTTGCGGTGTTTTGTACCGAATTGATAAAGAATTTCAGGATTTTGAGGGTGATCGAGGCAGCCTGTTCACGGCTGATCCAGTTCCTTTCGGCCCCGATCGCAAAAGATGGTATCCCAAAACCTGTCGCTGCTATACTGCAGGGAGCCTTGGTCAAGGTCCGGTCTTTGACAATTCCCTTTTCGGGATGTTGTTCATTCATGAAGAAAAGAAAGGTTTTATGCTGAATGGAATCCAGCATTTTTTCATCGCCGGGGCTTAAAGGATAATTAACTCTTCCCTGCGATTTGAATAGGATATCCTGGGCCTTTGCGCAACTCAGGGTCAATATTAAAAGCAAAAACAACGAAACTTTGCTGATCTTCATTTGGTTTCTCATTTAATTTTGTAACACTTATGCGGTCTTACTTTCTGATAATGATCCTGCTTTTAAAGAACTGCTGCATCATGAACAACTCCCTTACAGCCTGATCCAGAGCAGGCAGGCTGTCTCAGAGTTTAAAGGAGGCTGAAATCACCTCTTCGGAATTCCCTCCCACAAATGCATTGAATTCACCGGGTTCCCAATATTTCTTCAGATCAGGATGATAAAAGGACAGATCCCTGCTTGTCAATGTGAATGACACCTTAATAGTTTTCCCTTTTCTGATTAATAGTTTTTTGAAGCCTTTAAGTTCTTTAAGGGGGCGGGTAATGCTTCCTACTTTGTCCTGTATGTATAATTGTACAATCTCCTCCCCGTCGCGATCCCCGGTATTGGTGACATCTGAAGTGACTGTGATTGTATTCCCGCTGACTACGGTTGTAATGCCGGAATACCTGAAATTCGTGTAGCTCAGGCCGTATCCAAAAGGATACAAGGGTGTATTCGGGCAATCAAGATATCTTGAGACATATTTCTCGTCAGGCTCATCAGGGCGAACCGGCCTTCCGGTATTTTTTGAATTGTAGAACACCGGTATTTGCCCGGTATTTCTTGGAAAACTCATGGTGATCTTTCCCGAGGGGTTAACATCACCGAATAAAACGTCAGCAATGCCGTTGCCGGCCTGTGTTCCCCCGAACCATGCTTCAAGTATGGCCGGGGCAATTTCATTCAAACCTGAGATGGTCAGGGGGCGGCCATTAAAAAGAACTACGGCGGCAGGTTTGCCGGCTTTGATCACAGCTTCGGCCAGCTGGTTCTGCACGCCCGGCAGATCAAGGTTTGACTTTGATGCGGCTTCCCCTGTCATCTCGCCGCTTTCACCAAGGGCTAAAATCACATAATCGGCTTGCCGGGCAAGCTGCACTGCTGAATCGATCCCCGACAGTTCGTTATCGTTGATATTACATCCTTTTCGATAAACAACCCTGACCGATCCTCCGCATTTGTTCCTGATCCCATCCAGCAAAGTAACGCACTTCTTCGCTTCCCCGGCCGCAGACCAGTTCCCCTGCATTTCTTCCCTGGCATTAGCAAGCGGGCCGATAACTGCAAGGGTCTTTACAGTTGAAGGAACCGGAAGCGTATGATTATTATTCTTTAAAAGCACACAACTTTCCGAAACCAGCTTCCTTGCAAAATCCAGGCTTTCTTTCGTCATGATCTCGGTTTGTTCCCGTTGTTTATTGCAGTAACGGTAAGGGTCATCAAATAAACCCAATTGAATTTTAAGGCGCAGGATGCGGCGAACACTCTCATCTATGGCGCTAAGGCTTACTTTATTGTCTTTAAGCAGTCCTGGAATATGTTCCAGGAAAGCACCTCCCATCATATCCATGTCAACGCCCGCATTCAGAGCCAGTTCTGCTGCTGACTTCAGGTCTGCGGCCACACCATGGCTTAGCAGTTCATTGATGGCCGTATAATCGGTAACCACAAAACCAGTAAATCCCCAGTCCCTGCGGAGGATATCTGTAAGCAGCCAATGGTTAGAAGTAGATGGAATTCCATTGATTTCGTTGAATGAAGTCATTACAGTGGCCACCCCTGCATTAACACAGGCCTCATACGTTGGCAGATAATATTCGTACAGTGAAAGAGGGGAGATGTCAACAACGTTGTAATCCCGGCCTGCCACGGGGGCCCCATAGGCGGCAAAATGCTTTGCACAGGCCAGGATATGCCTGCCATCAGCAAACCCCTTACCCTGGAAACCCCTTACCCTGGCTTTAGCGATCTGGCATCCAAGCCAGGTGTCTTCTCCTGCACCCTCCGAAACCCTTCCCCAGCGCGGATCCCTCGCAATATCCACCATGGGTGCAAAGGTCCAGTTGATCCCTTCGGCAGAGGCCTCCATAGCCGCTACCTGTTCTGCCTTTTCAATGGCATCCAGGTCCCAGCTGGCCGCCTGTCCGAGTGGAATAGGGAAAACAGTACGGTAACCATGGATCACGTCAAAACCAAAAAGCAGGGGTATTTTCAAACGTGATTCCTCCACCGCCACTCTTTGCAGGGACTTAACCGAGTCTACGGTGTTGGCATTCAGGATAGCTCCTGCCTTGCCATCCCTGATAAACTTTTTGTAAGCCGAATTCTGTGTCGGGCCTGTAACTCCCCAGTCCGAGGCAAACATCGACAGCTGGCCTGATTTTTCGTCCACTGTCATTTGTTTAAGCAAGGCCTCAATTTTCATGCTGTCGGACTGAGAAATCCTTCCAAAAGATGTTTCCTGTGCAATTGCAGTCCCGATCAGAAGGCAAAGGACGAACGACAGAAGGAAGGACTTCGGAAATCCGGTGATGCAATGCATGAGTGTATAAATTTAATATACAGGGATTACTTTTTATATGTAAAACCAAGTTTTGTCAGGGATGCATTTACTTGAGGATTGCTCATGAACAGGTTCCATAGCAACTGGGACCGGTAGTTTTCTATCATGCTCACAATGGGGCCCTCGTCAATAGCAAGGTAGGAATCGGCCCACCATTCGTCGGTAACATCAAATGCATCATAAAAACCATAAGTTCCCCATAACCTGTCGCCCAGTATATAATAATAGAACCTGATAGCATTCATGGACTGGACCGGGGTGTAAGGAAGTGCCGAAACAGCGGCAGTTGGTGTGATCACCCCAACGTCGTTAGTCGGAGACTGGGCGCCATAGCCATCGGGAGTGTCACTGGCCGTGAGGCCCCAGGAGTTTGCACTATAACAGGAATAATGATGAGGGTTGGCCACGCAGTATGAGTAATTGATCATTGACTGGTTGACATTCTGCTGCCAGTAATTTGCGTACTGGTCTGTCAGATTTCTCGGGTCCAGCCCCAGGTAAGAATAATGTGTGAAAAATAAAGGGCCTCCGTAATCCTCTCCAAGAGCCAGCACATAACCGTAAAAGCTTTTCCCGTTTTTTATTGAACCGTTCTGGGCATATCCCTGCTGATACACGGATGCACTTATCGGGTGTGTTGTTGATGTTCCTGCAATAATATAGGTTATAAGAGTTTCATCATATCCGCGGATCTGCATATTCATAGCCCAGCCGTAATCAGGCGACCAGTGCCAGTAAAGCACATTCTCTCCCCTGGTAAACCAGTCATATTCCACTGCATTGGTAAGTGCATCTATCCTGCCAATCAGAGCACTTTCAGTCACATCGGCGGCATTCAGGTATTGTCGCATTGTAATAAGGCCTTCGACCATATAGGACGTTTCCACAAGATCCCCTCCATCATCTTTTACTGTAAATGGTACAGTTTTCCCTGTAGTGCCATCCATCCAGTGCGGCCAGGCTCCATGAAAGCGATCGCAGGTTTCGAGGAACCCAAGTATCTTTGAAAGCCTTGTCATCCCCTGTTCCCTTGTAATGAAGTTCCTGTTCATCCCCACAACCAGCGCCATGATCCCGAAACCTGAACCTCCGGTTGTAACAACATCTCCCGAAGAATTTCTCTCCCTGGCCATACCACAGGCTGGATGGGCAAAATCATAAAAATAGCTGAAGGTTTTTTGCTGGATGAGGGTGAGCAACTCGTCATCCGAAATGGTAGGGAATTTCTGAGTCGAATCAAGAGATGAAAAAAAATAATTATAGTACCCGTCATATGAAAAGCCGTTTTTACCTTTCAGGCTGTTCATGACGGTAAAGTAGTACCTGGAATATCCCCTCAGTGCTGTCGAATTATTAATTGTAACGGATTTGAAATCGGCCGAAAAGAATATTTTTACTACCTGGTTGCCCGATAGGGAAAAGATGACCCTGGAATTTGCGGTGTCGAGAGGTTGGGAGAATCTCAGCTGAATGTTTACATTGTTGCGGTTTACTTCCCGCAGATGGACGTTTGAGGGAAACGGTATGCTGTTGACAGTAATGGTTTCAAGTTTAAGTTTGCCAGTGGCGGTCGTAAAAGAATAAACTGCCCCTGGGTAGGATTCACCTGCAGCCCCCTTTATGCCTGAAGATATACTGAGGGTGTAATCGCTGAGTACATTCAGTGACAGGCGCGGACGGATCAGCGCCACGGTGAAATCAGGAGAAAACCCGCTTATAAAATCTACGGGAAGCTTATCGGGACCTGAAATTATTATGCTTTTTGAGACCGTTGATGTGTCGAGCTTATGATCAAAGTACAGGCTGATTGTACTGTCGGCCGGAATATTTTTATTCGGCCCCTGCAATGTAATGGGAGTTGTTCCTGCAGTAACATTTTTAATCTGGAGAACATTTGAAGAAGAAGTATCAGACTGTTTACGGCAGGAAGTAATTAATAAAAGTAAGATAAAAACAAGCAATAAAATATTATTCCGGTTATTCATACAAACATCCGTGAGATGAAAATTATCAGGATAAAAAGGGAGGGCCGGTAATTAACCGGAACCCTCCCAAAGGATCTGAAAGAAACTTCTTATTATGGTTTTGCAGAATTGTACATCAGGACAATTTCGTTAGCTGAAAGTGGCCTGTGGTAAATTCTGAGATCATCAAGCCAGCCACCGAAATGATTGGCATATTGTGAAGAGTATCTGGCCCAGGATTGATCGGACCACATGGTTGAATTCCTTGAAAAGATATGACCAAGGGCAAGAATAGGATATACATCGGGAGTAACGCCGCCATACTTCAGGCCCTTGACACCTGTCTTGGGATCGCCAGCCGGCCAGAGGTTAAAGTCCTGTGTTTTCATGATCTGCCCATTGATATACATGGCTCCGATCTTCGAAGTGCTGTTATAGACACAGGTCACGAATGCCCATTTGTCTTTTAACAGGCCTGCAACACCACCCGACTGGGTGAGGTCCCTGCAATAGGTCCATCCCTGCCAGCCGAGATTGCCGTCACCAGCAAACCAGAGGTCTTCGGAAGAAGTGGAATCATTGGCAAGACGATATGAAGCTGAGAGTTTGCATGAACTGTAATCTCCCGACATTTCAAACTCGAATCCTTTGAAAGCTCCAAGACCAAAAACAAACTGGCCTTTGGGATTTCCTAATGAGTCAACATGACCTACTGAATTGGCTTTAACCCAGAAAGCGATAGTGAAATCGGTTGTGTTATCCAGCTGGTCGCCATTGGGGATTTCAATGATAGTGGATGTTCCGTTAAAAGCTGCGCACTGACCGGCTGCTGTAGAATAAGAAGCTGCATAAGTAAGGTCAACAATCCCGGTTGGGGATGGATTCCATGTGCCTACCTGGTCGTTGGCGTTGCCTTCAAAATTATAATAAGCGACAGCTCCGCTGGGTGCAAAGGTCCCGATTGTTACAAATGCCCTTGTAAAAGGGGCTAAACCCTGTCCATCGGTTGACATCAGGCCTGAGAAACTGAGCTGGTATGCAGTTCCGTTCCCAAGATCGGTCGATGGGGTGATCGTTATTACGCTTCCGGTCACAGTAATTGTTGAAGATACGTAAACTGTATCAAAACCACGTAACAATTTGATAGTTGTTGAGGTTGCGGTTGCCGGGTTGACTGCGACAGAAAAAGCGGCAGTAATGACAGCGTTGGGCGGTACATTGACCGGGGGTGTGGCTCCGTTCAGATCTATGGTACCAGCCTTAATGGAGGACAGTCCGAAAGTGACAGTGTTGTCACTCGATTTTTTACAACTGATGACACCGATGAACACCACCAGTGCAAGAAGTAAAACATTTAACGCGATAATTTGTTTTCTCATAAACGTGTGATTTTTAAATTAAACAATAAAGATTTTAATATCCTGGATTTTGTGTTAAACTTCCTTGTGAAATATCAATTTCGCTCTGGGGAATGGGAAGGTGTTCGTGGGTCCCGGTAATAAAGCCCAGGGGACCAAGAACAGCGGGTGCCCTCCCTGTCCTGATGAGGTCCCAGAATCTCCAGCCTTCCATCGCCAGTTCATGCCTTCTCTCATTAAAGATAATGTCACGTAGTTCACTTTGGCTGGTTGTTGTGATATCCGGGAGAATGCCGGGGTTCCCGTTCCTGGCCCTTGCCCTGACCATGTTAAGATATAACAGCGCTTCTGTCGGATTATTGTCCTCATTCAGGGCTTCTGCTGCCATTAAAAGCACATCAGCATACCTGATCAGCCTTCTGTGATGGGCCCATTGGCTGGCAGTGCTAGTCCCCGGAACCCAGACTTTCCTGTTATAGCACTGGACTTCCAGAATGTTTCCGGCTGAATCTTTAGTTACAGCCGGTGTTGAACCATCCCCTATGATAATAACTCCGTCAATAGTGTCTTTCAGACTGATCACAGTCCCTTTCAGTCGGGGATCTCCTGCTTCAAATGAATTTGTAAGGGAGGGAGTCGGTCGGTTGAAACCCCATCCGCGGTTTGGGGTTCCCCTTACTCCCTGGGTATTTGCATACTGGTCGCCCCCGCCTTCTGTCCCTTCATTTTGTATCGCTCCGACTTCAAAAATTGATTCCGGGCCGTTATTACCGTTCACCCCGTTAGCGTCTATAAAATCGGGCTCAAGTGAATACTGGTTGGAACTGATGACCAGTTTGGCATATTTTTCAGCATTTGGAAAATCTTTCCTGAAAAGATAAACCCTTGCCAGTAATGCATCTGCGGCTCCCTTTGTCGCTCTTCCCAGATCGGTAGAGGAATAACTGTTACGTAAAGGCAAATGGCTTTCGGCATAAAGGAGGTCGGCCATGACAAGAGCAAAGGTTTCCGTCTCCGATGATCTTGAGAGCTTAAGAGGAGGAGTGGTGGTGGTAACAAGAGGTACTCCTCCCCAGGCACGTACCATGTCGAAATAAAAGAGCCCCCTCAGGAAATGAGCCTCAGCCAGGTATCGGTTCTGAAGGGCAGTATCCATAGAAATCAAAGGAACCTTCTCTATAACCACATTTGCACGTTTAATACCTACATACATTTCGGACCACCAGCGGTCAAGGCCGTCCTGGGTCGTGGTAATCTTGAAGTTGTCATATGGCCCTACGGTATTCAACTGGTCCGATGGATTGCTTCCTTTGCGGGCATCGTCCGACATGATGTCAAGGATAGGATACCCGCCTGAATGATAATACCATTCCCGGGTTGTGGTATAAACCGCGTTGGTTGCGAGAAGGGCATCTGATGCAGATACCGGGAATGACTCCTGTGTCATTGTTCCCTGCAAATCTTTCTGCAGAAATTTTTTACAGCCTGGAACAGCAAGGAGCCCTGAAATTGCAAGTATGAATAATATTGATGTTTTCGCTTTCATGGTCTTTACATTGAAATATTAATACCAAACGCATATAAAGCAGTAATAGGATATCCGCCGTTATCAATACCGCTGGAAAGGACATTCGAACTCCCTATTTCGGGAGAGTATCCTGTGAACTTGGAAAACGTGTACAGGTTATCCACTTTTAAATAGAAACGCAGTTTTTGCATACAGATCTTTGTACTGAGTTTCTGTGGAAGAGTGTATCCAAGGATCAGGTTGCGAATTCTCACAAAGGAACCGTCCTGTATAAACCTGTCGGATGGTATGTAGTTATACCCTCCGTATGAAGCTCGCGGTTCGGTGTAACTTGTGCCTGCTGCATACCAACCGCTCATGACATTGGTTTCGAAATTATAAGGATCAGGTCTGACTGCATCCTTTGCGTTAAAGATTTTATTGCCTGTTTGTCCCTGGATGTTCACCGAAAAATCAAACCCCTTGTATTCAAGATCGAGGTTAAACCCAAAGATAAAAGTGGGGATAGGCGACCCTATGAATGTACGGTCCTTGCCGTCGATTTTTCCATCATGGTTCACATCCACGAAGCGGAGGTCTCCAACGCCTGCCCCCGACATATGCGGGTAGGCATTCAGCTCGGCTTGCGTCTGGAATATACCGTCAGTCTCATATCCATAAAAGGCTCCTACCGGCAAACCGACTTTGCTCCGGGTCACAGGGATACCGTTCCCAAGATAACCTCCTAATAACACAGAATCAACTCCGCTGTTTCCCCCAATACTGAGCACTTCGTTATGGTTTATAGTACCAAGAAAACCAAGCCCGTACTTGAGTTGCCCGATTTTATCCTTCCAGCTTACATTAAACTCGAACCCCCTGTTCAATATTGATGCGGCATTAAACCACTCCTGCTGTCCGGCTCCATTCCCGAAATATCCCGGGATGGACAAGGGAACCAAGATATTGTCGGTTTTTTTATAATAAAAATCAAATTCACCGGTAAGCCTGTTATTGAGAAATCCAGTTTCAAGCCCGATATCGGTTTGTGAAGTCACTTCCCATTTCAGGTTCGGGTTTCCAAGCAGACCATAGGAAGCGGCCGGATTAGAAGAGGATGTGGCTCCAAAAATCGTAATCAGGCTATTATCGACCTGTGAATAGCGTCCTGTATATGGGATCTTGTCATTCCCAACCTGGCCCCAACTGGCCCTGAGCTTAAGGTTTGAAAGGAAGCTGATATTCTTCATGAATTTCTCGGAGGTGATGTTCCATCCGGCAGCGACTGAGGGAAAATATCCCCAGCGGTTCTGCTGTATGAATTTGGATGAACCGTCGCCACGGAAAGTGACTGTTAAAATATATCTCCTGTCGAAGGTATAATTGATACGGCCAAGAAAGGAGATCATTGAATAATATTGGTCAGGATTGACTGAATTATAAATAGAACTGATTGTATTCACCCCGTTTGCAGCGTCATAAATGTAATTGGGATTGATGTACCAGTAATTCGGGCCATCACGGATAATATTCTTCCCGGTAAGGCCTACACTCTCGGAAGTTGTGTTCTGCATGGTGTATCCAACAACCGCATTTACAGAATGCTTTTTAATGTCTTTTACATAGGAAATGGTGTTTTCCCAAAGCCAGGTAAGGTTGTCGCTCCAGGCCTTGCTCAGGGTAGGATACTGGTTGTATTGCTGGGAAGGCGATCCGTTTGGTTCAAAGACAGTGAATTTGGGGGTGAAACTTTCGGCTTTGTCATACTCCCCATCAATGCCAATACTCGATTTTAACGTTATGGATTTCAGGAAAGTAAGCTCGGCAAACATATTTCCGACCCCCCTGACTCCTTTACGGAAATTGTTGGAATTTTCAAGATCGGCCAAGGGGTTGCCAACACCGTCAAGGGCCGCGAATTGCCCGTTGGAATAATACGGTGCAATTGTAGGAATTGCCCTGTAAGCCTGGTAGGTAACATCCGGGGCGATCTGTTGGGAGAATGGTGTCAGTGTAATATTAGTACCGAACTTGAACCATGGTGCTAAATTGAAGGTATTGTCAAATTTAACCGTAAATCTCTGGTAATTAGATTTATCAATTATACCATCCTGTTTAAAATAACCCAACCCAAGGTAGTATTGCACGGCTTTTGAGGCCCCGGTCGCTGAAACCTGGAAATTATAAACAGGGGCAACGTGAAAGATGAGTTTCTGCCAGTCGGTACTGGACACAGCATCAACATTGTTATAGGTGCCCGGGGATATACGGTTTGCAATTACTGCAAAGTCATGCCCGTTTAACAATTTAATGTCTTTTACAACACTCTGCAGCCCATATTCCCCTGTTACACTGAAAGTGGTCTTGCCTTCAACAGCCGAGCCGCTTTTCGTTGTAACAATGATTACCCCGTTGGCGCCCCTGGAACCGTACATAGCCGTTGCGGAAGCATCCTTCAGAACTTCCATCGATTTTATATCGGCCGAGTTCAGGAAAGATATGTCATCCAGGATATTTCCGTCAACCACGTAAATTGGGGAGGAATTATTAAAGGTACCTACACCTCTGATAAGGACCATGGGGCTTTCCCCTGGTGTTCCCGATAAACTTGCTACCTGAACACCAGCCACTTTCCCCTGCAGGCTTTGCACAGGGTCAAGAGCCGTGATTTTTGTAATATCTTCTGATTTTAAAGAACCGACAGAACCAGTCAGATCGCTCTTTCTCAGTGTGCCGTACCCGACAACCACCACCTCCTGCAAGGAAATTTTCGCCGGCTCAAGTACCACATCCAGTATTTTCTGGGTCTTTACCTCAATCTCCTGGGTGGTATAACCGATAAAAGAAAACACCAGTATTGCCTTATCCTGTTTTACTTGTATGCTGTATTTCCCGTCAATATCGGTAACGGTACCCGTAGGACTGTCTTTCAGCCTGACTGTAGTTCCGGGAAGAGTTTCCCGGGAATCAGAAGCAGTGACCGTCCCTTTAACAGTCCTAACCTGTGCAAAAGCAATAGACGTAACAGACAACAGCAGGATTACTGAAACTATTGCCCGTTTGGAAACTACCTTTTGTAATAGCGTAAATGATTTAATCATAGGCCGTTGTTTGATTTAGTATTGTGTGAAAAAAACAAAAAATATTATTAAGTTGCACGAAATCAGACAAATGCGATTTGTAATAAATCTCAGGACCAAGATACAACGGACTTGATTAAAATGTTCACCTCTTTCACCCGCACTAATACACCACCCGAGTGAAGAGGCTAATATAGGATTACGTCATTATTACGCCAATCACTTAAAAAATGATTTAACAATATGATATACAGCATTAAAATTATTATTTCAACAAGCTGATAATAATCCGACTGAAGTGTTCATTCCATGAATCAAAACTGCATAATGAATTCTACAAGGTTACTGTCAAGTGACAGGTCAAGCCTTTTCCTGAGCCGGTACCTCCGGGTTTCAACTCCACGGAAACTGATATTCAGCAAGGGAGCAATTTCCTTTGACGACAGATTTAGTTTTAAATAGGCACAAAGTTTTAAATCACTTTGGGTAAGCCCGGGATAGGACAATTTTAAGCGTTTAAAGAAATCCTGGTGCGCCTGGTCAAACAGTTCCTCAAAAATCTGCCAGTCCTGGTTGGTTGTCATATTTTTCCGGATAAGCGAATGGATACGTTCGAATAAATACGAGGGGTATTGATTTCCAAGAAGCTTTTTTTGCTGGTCCAGTTCTTTGCGGATCTCGATAAGAAGTTCATTCTTTTTGATAATCGACATGGTGGAGTCGGCCAGCTGCATTGTTTTATGCTGGATCTCCGATTGCAGTTTCTCGTTCTGAAGTTTTATAATCTCCTTTTCTGATTTTTGTTTTTCATCGAGCACTCTTATTTCGGCCTGGGAGCGTAGTTTTTCCTGGCGGCGGATAAATCTTCTCCTGAAAAGATATGTGCTGAAAATAAAGGCCAATATAATAATCAGGACATAGATTAAATAGGCCAGGGAACTTTCATACCAGGCAGGAAATACTTTAAAGCGCAGGGTGATTGGCTGGGTAAACATCCCCCTTTCATCGAGTGTCCTTACAATAAAGCTGTAACTTCCCTTTGGAAGACGGGTATATGTAACCACTGCATTCTCGGTCAAGGGACTCCAGTCGGTATCAATGGCTGCAAGCCTGAACTGGTATAAGTTCCTGATGTTATTGCTGTTGATATAGGTGTAATGGATTGTAATCGAGTTCCGGGTATGGGGCACCGAAAATGGTGTTGTTCCGGGATAAAGGCGCCTGGGTTCGCCTTTTGAATCGAGGCAGAAAATATCCCTGAAAATCAGTTTTGCCTTGCCTGTTTTTGCTGATAACAGCTGTTTCAGGTTTAATATCGCAAACCCGTTGTCAAGGCATACCAGGCTTCGGTTCTGGTCGAGGCAGATAATGTTTTCATATCCTTCAACCATATGAATCCTGTATGAAGAGAGGTTGATCTGGGCAAGCATAAGGGCTTTTCCATCCCGGATATCAAACAGGGCAATGTTATCTTTTTTGACAAACCAGTAACGGTTATCTGTAATGTCGACAATACAGGTGGATGCTTCAAAGCCCGAAAGCTGTTGATTGAGCTCCGAATACGGCATGATTTTGTTGTTCAGGTCATCCCAGGTATATAAAAGCTTCCCGCTGGTGAAGACAACCCTGTTTTCAACTTTGAATATATGTATGTTGAAATCGGAGGGAAAACCATCGGCCTTTCCAAAACAACGGATGTCGCTAATACTGTCAAGCGTACCATTAAGCCTGACTTTGTATAAACCTTTGACAGACTGTCCTATCCAGAAATTGCCAAGGTGGTCGGTTTCCAGAAAGCGGGATGGCTCCTGGTATCCCCGGACTTCGGAACGGTAAACCCAATCATGGCCTTTTTTGCTGTAGATCACCAGCGGGGAATACGTGCTCTGGATCAGGTGTTCCCCGTCTTTGCTGCTGAATTTCCTCAAAGCGTAACCACCGCTCACACCGGAAACCTGCTTCATCGTATTTCCTTTCACCAGGAAAGTCCCTGCGGTATGCCCGCAGAGCAGGCTGCCGTCAACAATCTTAAGATCCCATACCTGGCCCTGGGAGTTCTTTATAAATCCGGTCAAACGGAAATCGGAAACAGCCGCATCATAACTATAAGTAAAGATCCCCCTGTTGGTCCCCACGTACAGTGTATTCCCCATCAGGGCTGCAGTGTAAACGGCACCGAGCTGTTCAAGCTTCTCCTGGTAAATCCCGACCCCCTGGTCCAGCGAGATCCTGTCAATCCCTTTATCAAGAGCGGCCCATATGGTCCCGTTCGCATCGGCGCAAAGTGAAAGAACAGTATTGTTCTGCAGGTAGTTCTCGGTATTCAGGTTGGATATGACATTTCCCTTAAAATCCAGAATAAATATTCCCCTGACAATAGTTCCAACCACAAGGTATTTACCGGTATTGATCGCATTATTGATCTGGAATTCACCGAGGAGTTTATTGGCATCGGCTTCCCATGGCCGGATCGATTTTCCGTCGTACTGGAAAAAACCATGTGAGGTTGTACCGATCAGGAATTTTCCGCCGGGCATAGGCAGAATGGTCTTGACTTCAGTTTTTTTCAGAATCCCTTCAGTATCCACCGGGCTCAGGGTTTCATCGTTAACTTCATAAAGAATGCCGGTAACAGACTGCACGAAAAGGCGGTCATGTGCTTTAAGAAGGAATATTATGGTACCCGGAACGGGGATGGACCTGATGCTTGTATGATCATATACGAAAAGGGAAGTAAAACTCTGGAAGTATATTTTATCCTTGAAAGAGATGATTCTCCAGATTTCGTCATTATGAAGGTTGAGGTTTTTCATAAGGGGCTTCAGGGAATGATAAAACAATTCACCATTCCTGTCTTTTTGCCAGTATCCGCATTCTTCATAGGAGCCGGTGTAAATGCGGCCGTTGGCAGAGGCATGTACCGACCGGACTATGGTCTGGTCGGGATTCCTGAAAAGGCTCCAGTCGGTGCCGTCGAAGATTAAAAGTCCGTCATTGTTGGCTGCGTAGATAAAACCATCCGGATCCGAGTCAATTGACCAGTTCTGGTTGCCGGCATGATAATCCTGATTGTTGAAATGTGTGATAAGGAAGGATGATTGCGACAAACAAAAACCTGGCAAAGCCAGGAGCAGGGTCAGTAAAATATAAGTTCCCGGGAATCTGTTTTTCATCGGAAAAGGAGTTCAAAACGAAACTCTAAAATACTAAAAATTCCTAACTTTGAAGATTCCTATTGACACATACCTCGTCAATCGTTAAAAAATGCTTATGAAAAAAATAATACTTGTTACGGGCGCAACTTCAGGGTTTGGCAAAGCCATTGCAATCAAATTTGCTGGTGAAGGACATGACCTAATAATTACCGGCCGAAGGAACGACCGGCTTCAGGACCTGAAAATGAAACTTGAGAAGGAATTTAAAGTTGAAGTTTTGCCTCTTTGTTTTGATGTCAGAAAAGCCGCTGAAGTTGAAATCAGCATTCAATCACTTCCTGAAAGATGGAAAACCATAGATGTGATGGTGAATAATGCCGGACTGGCTGTTGGTATGGGCCCTGTGCAGGAGGGTGTGCTTGATGACTGGGAGCGGATGATCGACACCAATATGAAAGGCTTGCTGTATATGACAAGGTTTGTGGCACCCCTGATGGTAGCCCGCAAAAAAGGTCATATCATCAATATCGGGTCCATTGCAGGCAGGGAAGTGTACCCAAACGGGAATGTGTACTGCGGATCAAAGTTCGGGGTGGATGCAATAACCAAAGGTACGCGTATCGACCTTGTACAGCACAACATCAAAGTGACCCAGATCGCCCCGGGGGCAGCCAATACCGAATTTTCGCTTGTCAGGTTCAAAGGCGACCAGCAAAGGGCCGATACTGTTTACAAGGGATTCAAACCCCTTTCGGCCGAAGATGTAGCCGATACGGTCTATTACGTTACCACCTTGCCTGATCATGTCAATGTGAACGACCTTGTGCTGATGCCCACGGCCCAGGCCTCATCCATGCATTTTCACAAAGTATAGTTCTTTTTCATTAACATTGCACCTCTAATCCCGCTTACTCACGTCAAACAGTTTCAGCAATGGAAGTAATCCGAATTTTTGACCTTCTTCCTTATTATGAGCAGAAATACAAACCTAAGGATGATGTCATCGCCTCAAAAGAAAACGGGCAATGGGTTAAATACAGCATCAGGCAGTACCGTGAAATGGCCGATAACATAAGCTACGGCTTCCTGGCCCTGGGTGTTCAACCGGGCGATAAAATTGCCCAGATCAGCTCGAACAGGGTCGAATGGAATATCCTTGACATGGCCATTTTACAGGTGGGGGCAGTACATGTCCCGATTTATCCCACCATCAGCGAATCGGATTATATGTATATACTCAACCATTCCGAGGTTAAGTATGTATTCGTTTCCGGTGCGGAACTCCTCCGGAAAATTCAGCATATCCTGCCCGAAGTTCCAAGCTTGAAGGACATTTACACATACAAGGACAACAACGAACTGAAACATTTGAGTGAACTGGTGGACCTTGGCAGGGCCAATGTGAACCAGGTTTTGCTTGAACAGCGTAAAGCTTCAGTACAACCAGGAGATCTGGCAACCATTATCTATACATCAGGAACAACGGGAAATCCAAAAGGTGTCATGCTCTCGCACAGCAATATCATCTCCAACTTCAAAGCCTGTGCGCATATCCCTCCTTTCGGTGAGGAAGCGAGGGCTGTAAGCTACCTGCCCCTCTGCCATGTGTACGAACGCATGTTGAATTACCTTTACCAATACGACGGGATCTCGGTATACTATGCCGAAAACATCGGCACAATTACCGATAACATGAAGGATGTCCGTCCGCAAATCCTTACCACTGTGCCCCGTTTGCTTGAAAAAATTTATGACAGGCTGGTTTCTACAGGGCATAAGCAGAAAGGGATAAAAAGCTGGATTTTCTGGTGGGCCTTCCACCTGTCGGCCCGTTATGAAGTGAATGGCGCCAACGGATGGTTCTATGAGCTTAAACGTAAACTATACGACCGCCTGGTATACTGCAAATGGAGGGAAGCCATGGGCGGAGAGATAAAAATCATCGTGTCGGGAGGCGCTGCCTTGCAGCCAAGGCTTGGGCGGATGTTCACCTGTGCAGGCATACATATCCTCGAAGGATACGGGCTTACTGAAACTTCGCCTGTGATATCCGTTTGTGACTTCAGCGAAAACGGTATCAAATTCGGTACTGTAGGTCCGGTGTTAAAGAATACCGAAGTCAAAATAGCCGGGGACGGAGAGATCTGCGTGAAAGGGCCGGGGGTCATGATCGGCTACTACAAGGAAGCTGTTATGACAAAAGAAGCCGTTGATGAAGAAGGCTGGTTCCATACCGGCGACCTGGGTCATATTGAACCTGAAGGGCAGTTGAAAATAACCGGCCGTAAAAAAGAATTATTCAAGACTTCTTTCGGCAAGTATGTAAGTCCTCAGCCTATCGAGGATAAATTCAAGGAGTCCCTCTTTATTGAAGAGATCCTGGTCGTTGGGGAGCACCAAAAATTTGCCGGGGCACTGATAGTCCCTGACTTTGCATTCCTGAAAGAATGGTGCAGAGAAAAAGACATGGAGTTTACAACTTCTTCAGAAATGATAGCAAATGAAAGGATCAGGAAACGTTTCCAGGCCGAGATAAAAAAATACAACAAGTTGTTCGGTGAAACTGAACAGATCAGGTCCTGGGATCTTCTTGACCATGAATGGACGCTTGAATCAGGCGAGATCACACCGACCCTGAAGCTGAAACGTAAATTTCTGCATTTGAAATACAAGGAACAAATCGACCGTTTGTTCAAATAGTCAATACGCTGCACATGAAGACGCAACAGGTAACACGGCTTTTCGACCTGCTGGATGTGTACAGTGAAAATTACTCATCCAAGCCCGATGCTCTGCTTAAACGAAAAGCAGGCAAATGGCATGCGTATTCCTCCCGGGATTATATTAATTATGCCAGGACGATCAGTCTCGGCTTCCTTTCATTGGGGGTTGGCAAGGGTACAAAGATCGCTACAGTATTTGTCAACAGTCCTGAATGGAATTTTTTTGATATGGGGATCATGCAGACCGGGGCGGTTCAGGTCCCGATTTATCCCACCGTGAGCGAAGATAATTATTGTTACATACTCAATGATTCCAATTCGGAATACCTTATCGTTTCAAATAACGAGGTTTACCAGAGGGTTAAGAACATATGTCCGAATATTGCAAGTCTCAAGGGAATCTTCAGCATTGAAAAGGTAAAAGGTTTAAGGCATTGGAAAGAACTTCTTGAACTCGGGCTCAACCACCCGGATCCTCAAATACTTGATCATATAAAGCAGGGGATCAATCCGGATGACCTGGCAACGATCATTTACACTTCAGGGACAACAGGCAGGCCTAAGGGGGTGATGCTTTCACATAATAATTTTATAAGCAACTTCACTGCCTGCGCCGCCATCCCCCATTACACGAGCAAGGATAAAGTTCTGAGTTTTCTCCCTTTATGCCATGTTTATGAAAGGATGCTCAATTACCTTTTCCAGTCCTGCGGGATGTCAATTTATTATTGCGAAAACATTGAAAAAATCGGAGACCAGATCAGGGAAGTAAGGCCCGACACTTTTGCTGCGGTTCCAAGGGTGCTCGAAAAAATGTATAACCGTGTTGTAATAAGAGGGAAGAACCTCAAAGGGATAAGGAAAACAGTTTTCTTTTGGGCTCTGCGCCAGGGGCATAAGTTTGAACTTAACCACGAGTGTGGATTGTATTACGATGTCAAGCTTTTTATTGCAAGGTTGCTGGTCTTCAGTAAATGGAAGAAAGCCCTCGGCGGGAGGGTGAGGCTGATAGTCTCGGGCGGAGCGGCGTTGCATCCACGCCTTGCCAGGGTGTTCTGGGCTGCGGGCATGCCGTTGATGGAAGGTTACGGGCTTACCGAGACATCTCCGGTGATTGCCGTATCGACCTTTGAAAAAGGCGGACTGAAGTTCGGGACAGTAGGCCCTGTTTTACCCGGGGTCGAGATCCGTATCGCGGACGACCATGAAATTCTTTGCCGGGGGCCCAATGTAATGCTGGGGTACTATAACCGGCCCGAACGTACCCGGGAAGTGATAGATGATGAAGGATGGTTCCATACCGGCGACCTTGGTGTTCTCATAGATGGAAAATACCTGAGGATAACCGATCGGAAAAAAGAGATATTTAAAACCTCTACCGGGAAATACATTGCTCCCCAGGTGATTGAACAGAAAGTCAAGGAATCACCTTTTATTGAAAATATCATGGTAATAGGCGAAAACCGTAAATATGCAGCAGCCCTGATTGTTCCTAACATGGAATACCTCAGGGGATGGTGCAAGGTGAAGGAGATTAAATTTGTAAGCCCCGAAAAAGCCATAAGGAATTCGAAAATCATCAAACGCATTCGCGAGGATGTTGAACATTTCAACATGGAACTCGGGAAAACCGAGAAAATCAAAAAAATCAGGCTGCTTTCAAACCCGTGGAGTGTTGATTCAGGTGAATTATCCCCAACCCTTAAACTGAGAAGGAAATTTATTCTGGAGAAATATGCCAGGATCATTGAAGACACATACCGCTCCCAGGAATTTAATTACAAAGTGGAGGAAGAATAAACTGCTTCGAATTCAGATCAGAACAGCCGGTTTACCCGGGCCGGGAATTTACATTTGGAAGATCGACGCAGCCCGGATCAGTGGAGTATTTTAAACACAAGCTCTTTCATCAGTTCTCCATCAGTGGCTGAGGCGTTATCAAGGCCTTTGGCTTTCAGATCGTATTCCTTCAGGTTTGAGATCACGCTGACCAGTTTGTGAACCGGGAAGTTTTTTGCTGCAATCTGATAATCCTGGACAAAAAATGGGTTCACCGACAATGCCGCGGCGGCATTATTGCGTGATTTGTCCTGGAGGTAATGATATATCAGGACCTTGGTAAAATAAGAATACAGAGTAGGAATGATTTTCACCAGGGGATTATCTTTCGGGTTAGCCGTAAAATAACGGATGATCATATTGGACATGTAGACATCTTTCCGCCCCAGGGCCTTCTGTAGTTCAAATACATTAAAATCCTTACTTATACCAATGTTCCTTTCAATAAGATCTTCGGTTATCTCGGTACCTGCCGGGAGATTGATAAACAGCTTGGTTAGTTCATTTACTATTTTTGAAAGCTCATTCCCTACAAATTCGCCCAGTAGCACCGCTGCCTTGGGTGAAATTGAGAACCCCCTTTCATGTATATAGCCGTTGATCCATTCAGGTATTTTATTGTCATAAAGAAAGGCTGATTCCATTACGACTCCTGCCTTTTCAATGGCTTTGTAAAAGGATTTCCGTTTGTCGATTTTCCCGTACTTATAACATAAAACAAGGATGGTTGAGCTTACCGGGTTTTGCATGTAAGGCAAAAAATCATCAAGATCATCAAGGTCCTGTGCTTCTTTAACGATGAGGACCTGGTAATTCGACATCATAGGGTAGCGTTTCGCATAACTCATTATGGTATGCACATCCACGTCCTTGCCATAAACAATGGTCTGGTTGAATTCTTTCTCCTGCTCGTTTAAAACGTTTTCCTGAATAAAATCCGAAATGCCGTCGATGAAATATGCTTCCTCCCCGTATAAAAAGTATACCGGGTAGTATATTTTATTTTTCAGATCCGATAAGATATTTGCAAAACCGCTATCCCTGGCCATGAGTGTAAGCAGGCTGGAAGAAATTCCTGCTTCACAAAGATAGCCATTTCTCATCTTTATCCTTATATTTGTGGTAAGATGATGCCTGAACTGAAACTCCCAGAATATCCCGCCAGTATCCGCAGCAGAAAAGACGGGAAACAGGAAATTCTTGACCCCATCCGCCGCAGGTATGTCCGCCTGACGCCTGAGGAGTGGGTGAGGCAGCACTTCCTGAATTTTCTCGTGTCTCATCATAATTATCCTTCTTCCCTTATTCATGTTGAAGCTTCCCTCAGCTATAACCACCTGTCGAAACGCAGTGATATAGTGGTTTATTCCCCCCAGGGAAAACCGCTGATGGCGGTGGAATGCAAAGCCCCATCGGTAGGGATCACCCAAAAAGCGTTTGACCAGCTGGCCATGTATAATTTCACCCTCAGGGTCCCGTACATTGCACTGACCAACGGACTGCAGCATTATATCTGCCGCATGGTCCCTGAAAATGGAAGCTATACTTTTCTCGAGGATCTTCCTGCCTATGATGAACTCCATGAACTGTTTCATGATTAAACCCTGATCGCAATGGAATACTTGAAGAATATACCGCAAACCATGATCGATTTCCTCATCATCACGGTTTTTTCTTTGCTGATAGGTTTATCCCAAAGGCAGATCCATCATCAGAAAAATGATGAAAGCCATACCTTCGGAACGGATCGTACATTTACTTTTATCGGGATCCTCGGCTATGTGCTTAGCTTGCTTGACCCGGCCGGGTTCAGGTTGTTTATTGGAGGCGGACTGGCACTGATTACCCTGCTTGCCATAGCCTATTATAATCATATCAGGGATTTCAAGGATTACGGGATTACCACGATTCTCATTGCCCTGATCACATACAGCCTGGGACCCGTCATCCTCCTTGAGCCAAAATGGGTAGTACTTCTCATCGTTGTGACGGGCTTGATCTTTTCGGAGCTTAAGGACCTTTTTATCAATATCTCCCTGAAATTCAACCGGACCGAGTTCCTCACCCTGGGCAAATTCCTCATCATCGCCGGGCTGATACTGCCTATGGTCCCCGACCAGGCCTTTATCCCGGGTATCAGCCTCACACCTTATAAGATCTGGCTGGCCGTTGTAGTGATCTCAACCATATCCTATATCTCTTACCTTCTCAAAAAGTTCGTGTTCAGGGAGGGCAGCATCATCATATCGGGGATACTCGGAGGATTGTACAGCAGCACCGCCACTACGATAATTCTTGCCAGGAAAAGCCGTGAGGACCCGGCCCATGTGAAACAGTATATGGCAGCCATAGTATTTGCAATGGCCATGATGTACCTGAGAATACTGCTGATCATCCTGATCTTCAACAACGAACTGTTCCTCAGGGTCTGGATGTTTTTTGTTATCCTGGCCCTGGTTTCAGCAGGAATCGCCCTGTTCATTTTCTTCAGGAATAAGGCTGAGAGCGTTGTAAATGAAGGCCTGGCTGAGGATAAAAACCCCCTGGAGTTCAAAGTGGCCCTGATCTTCACCGCACTTTACATTGCATTTACTTTTATCACCTACGCAGTGGTGAACCGCTTTGGAACTACAGGGCTTAATGTCCTTTCCTTTATCGTAGGGCTTACCGATATCGATCCATTCCTGATCAACCTTTTCCAGGGAAAATTCGGGGTAGGTATCGATGCCATTGCATTAGCGACCCTGCAGGCCATTATCAGCAATAATGTGCTTAAGCTTCTGTACGGCTGTTTCTTTGCCGGTCGCAAGGCATGGATCATCCTGGTTTCAGGATTTATAATTATTATTGCAGTCAATATCTTATTTCTGCTGATCGTTTGATCCTATGCCCGAATTTTACACAGTTGTCGCTAACCGCACCGATACTGCATTCTCCAGCCAGGAGACGAGGAACTACGGACTCTCGCTTCAGTTCAACGATTCCCATATTGCCTTTTGTTTGCTGGATCACCGCCTTAATAAATACATCCTGCTGCATGAATACCGTCGAAATGATTTTATCCCCAAGGCCAAACCCGGGTTTAAATTGTCATTTGACGACTTTTTCAGGAGCGTGCTCACCGCAAATCCCTGGTTGAAGAGCCCTTTTAAAAGTGTACGTATTGCCTATGAAGGTAAAAAAAGCACCCTGATCCCGGGACCGCTATTCGATGCCCAGGAAGCTGAAAATTTCATGAGGCTTAATTTTACGTTACAGGCCGATGAGCATGTGCTGGCCGACCATCTTCAGCAGTTTGACAATTACAACGTTTACTCCATCCCCAAAAACCTCGAGGAATCGGCCAACAGGCTGTTCCCTGCTGCGAGGATCTCCAGCCTGTCGACAATACTGCTGCAGACTGTGTGGATGAACTTCAAAACCCGCATCAGTGCAAACCGGATCTTCCTTCATATCAAGGATAAGAGTTTCGATATTTGTATCTATGACGGCAAGCTGATACGGTATTTTAACACCTTCACCTGGATGGTTGCCGAGGATGTGGTGTATTTCCTCATCTTCGTTTTGGAACAGCTTGGGATGAACCCGGAGCAGGCGTCAGTGGTGCTTCTTGGGAATATCGACCGCGGGTCCAACCTGTTTGAGCTGATATACCGTTATGTTAAGAATATGGAATTCGGGAGAAGGAATGATACCTTTAAATACAGCCCGGTGTTCGACATCGTTGCACCACAGTCCTATTATCCATTGCTTAATTTCAACTCATGCGGATCATAAGCGGCATTTACAAAGGCCGGAGGATACATCCGCCAAACAACCTTCCGTTACGGCCGACCACCGACTTTGCCAAGGAAGCCCTGTTCGACATCCTGAACAACATGGTGGACTTTGAGACGGTCAGGGTGCTGGACCTGTTTGCAGGAACAGGAAGTATTTCGTACGAGTTTATTTCAAGAGGGTGCAAAAGCGTCACATCCCTGGAGAAGGATCCCCGCTGCCTGAGTTTCATACATCGTACGGGCATGGAGCTGAAAATGGTCAATCTTTTTCCGCAGAAAGCCAACGTTCTCACTTTTTTAAAACAATCACTGGATACCTGGGACCTGGTATTTGCCGACCCTCCCTATGATCTTCCGCAATTGCCAGACCTGCCTGGGCTTGTTTTAAACGGGGAACTGCTTGTACCCGGGGGACTGTTCATCCTCGAACACCCGAAAAGATATAATTTCAGTGAATCTCCCTGCTTTGATCAGCAACGGAATTACGGGGAAGTCAATTTCACTTTTTTCAGGAAATAAACCCGATTCTGAGGATATACCATGTACCAATAATATTTGTACATGGTACATAGTACATAGTACATTCCCTAATATTCGTCCTCGTGAAAAAAGAAATCGTCCTTAGTGGGATAATCAGGCCAGATATCCTCGATACGCTCGTAGGTCTCTCCCTCATCCTCAATTTCTCTCAGGTTTTCTACCACTTCCTGTGGTGCACCTGAGCGTATAGCCCAATCTATCAGCTCATCCTTCGTGGCAGGCCACGGAGCATCTTCAAGTTTAGAGGCCAGTTCAAGTGTCCAATACATTTCTACAAGCGTTTGTGAAATTTGCTGCAAAAGTAAAAAAAATAAAATCAGAAAAGCAAGAACAATTTTTTTTACCTCCTGGTAACCCAGGGCCTTTCTTCAACCCCAAGGTCCATGCCCGTTTTCCGGGCAAGGACAAAGAGGTAATCTGATAAACGGTTGATGTAACGTATTATTATTTCATCAAGTGGTCCGTTTGTATTAAGCCGGATCAGCGAACGCTCAGCCCGGCGGCATACAGTTCTTGCAATATGGCAGTATGAAACGACCGTATGGCCTCCCGGGAGAATAAATTGAGTAAGGGAGGGAAGCTCATCGTTCATGGCATCTATTTCTTTTTCAAGTATGTGGATGTCGTCATCCCCGAAAACCGGCAGCTCCCGCGTTTCTTTTTCCGGATCGCGGGCAACCAGGGCCTCCGAAATGAACAGGACTTCCTGCACCCGGCCAAGAATCTCCCGGTAATGAGGATTGATGTCCTGGTCGCGGATAAGCCCTATAAAGCTGTTAAGCTCATCCAGGTTGCCGTAGGCTTCCACTCTTTCATGGCTTTTCAGAACACGTGTTCCGCCAAGAAGGGAAGTCTCGCCTTTATCACCACCTTTTGTATAGATCTTGTCCCCGTTCGACATCCGGTTTTTATTTCAGAACCGCCTTCAGCAGCCTGGCTTTAAGCTTTTCATACTCATTCTTCATTTCTGAAGGGAGCCTGTCACCGAACATATGCTGGTGCTCCGAGATCAGTTCACATTCGATAAGCCATTCCCTTGGATCAACTTCGAGTATCTTTTCCATTTTCCCATCCATGTCGGGCAAGCCGCTCACATCAACAGCCTTGGTACCGGGGACCCAGCCAATAGGGGTTTCCACAACATCGGCCGAACCTTCAAGCCTTTCGAAGATCCATTTAAGAACACGGATATTGTCGCCGTAACCGGGCCAGAGAAATTTATTATCCGGTCCCTTCCTGAACCAGTTAACATTGAATATTTTTGGCAGGTTTTCAGGAACAGCTGCCGTGCGTCCAACAGTAATCCAATGGCCGAAGTAATCGCCCATATGGTATCCGCAGAAAGGAAGCATCGCAAACGGATCGCGGCGTACACCGGCTTTAAGCCCGATTGCAGCAGCAGTGACCTCCGAACCAACGATAGACCCCAGGAATACCCCATGGTTCCAGTCAAAACTCTGGTAAACCAGGGGGACTGTGCCAGGGCGGCGGCCTCCGAAAAGGAATGCCGAGATAGGCACGCCTTTTGGGTTTTCCCAGTTCTCGTCTATTACCGGGCATTGTTTTGCAGGTGCCGTGAAACGGGCGTTGGGATGTGCAGCTACCTTGCAGTTCACCGGGTCCCATACCTCGTTGGTCCAGGTGATGGAACCGTCGGGAACAGGAGTGCCGATGCCTTCCCACCAGATGTCGCCATCGGGGGTGAGGGCTGTATTTGTAAAAATGCTGTTTGCGCGGCAGGATAACATGGCATTCGGATTGGTTTCCATCGAAGTGAAAGGTGCAACTCCAAAAAAGCCGGCTTCAGGATTGATGGCATAAAGCCTGCCGTCATCACCGAATTTCATCCAGGCAATATCGTCACCAACTGTTTCGATCTTCCATCCCGGGATAGAGGGGATGAGCATGGCCAGGTTCGTTTTGCCGCAGGCGCTTGGGAAAGCAGCTGCAAAGTATTTTTTTACTCCTTTGGGATTTGTGATCCCCAGGATGAGCATATGTTCGGCCAGCCATCCCTGCCTTTTAGCCATGACCGAAGCAATACGGAGGGCAAAACATTTTTTGCCGAGAAGCGCATTCCCGCCGTACCCGCTACCATACGACCAGATCTCGTTTGTGTCGGGGAAATGGGAGATGTATTTCTTTTCAATTGGGGCGCAGGGCCACTTTACGTCTTTTTGTCCGGGTTCCAGTGGGGCGCCCACCGAATGCAGGCAGGGTACGAAGTCATCGTCACCGAGAATATCCAGAACGGCTTTTCCCATCCTGGTCATGATGCGCATATTGGCAACCACGTATGGGGAATCGGTGATCTGAACACCGATATGGGCAATCTTTGAGCCCAGGGGGCCCATGCTGAAGGGGATCACATACATGGTCCTGCCACGCATCGAACCCGTGAACATCCCTGTAAGTATCTTTTTCATTTCGGCGGGAGCCATCCAGTTATTCGTGGGACCGGCATCCTCCTGCTTTGCAGAACAGATGAATGTGCGGTTCTCAACCCTGGCCACATCGCTGGGGTCGCTCTGGAAATAATAGGAATTCGGCCGTTTCTTTTCATCCAGTTTAATAGCCATTCCCGTGCCCACCATAAGGTTGAGCAGGCGCTGGTTCTCTTCTTCAGAACCATCACACCAATGAATTTTATCAGGCTGGCAGATTTTTGCCCAGTCTTCAACCCATGTTTTCAGTTTGCTGTTCGTAGTCATATAGTTGTTTTAGTTTCTTTGTTATTGATTGAATGATTGATTGACAGAATGACTGAATAAAATCGCTAATTCACTACTTAAGCTGTCCCAGCGCTTCTTTGATTCTCAGTACTGCCTCGGTAAGCTTATCAGTTGATGTAGCATAACTGAACCTGATACAGTTGGGGTCGCCGAAAGCATCGCCTGGTACAAGCGCAACAAATACTTTATTCAGAAGGTACATGCAAAGGTCATTGGCATTGTCAACCCTGATCGTCCCGTCGGATTTACCAAAGTAATAAGAAATATCGGGAAAAATATAAAAAGCACCGTCGGGATGGTTCAGTATCATACCCGGTATAGCCGCAAGCAGCTTCAGCATCAGGTCACGGCGTTCACGGAAAGCTTTCTGCATTTCACGCATCTCAACAGTATCAGGAGGAGTTATCTCTGCCATCAAAGCAGCCCTCTGGGCGATTGAACAGGCTCCCGAGGTGAACTGCCCCTGCAGCTTGTCACAAGCTTTTGCTATCTCCAGGGGGGCTGCAATATACCCTATTCTCCATCCAGTCATTGCAAAGGCTTTGGAAACACCGTTTACGATGATAACCCTGTCCCTGATAAAATCGAACTGGGCAATGCTTTCGTGTTTCCCGACGAAGTTGATATGTTCGTAAATCTCATCAGCAACGATAAGGATGTCAGGATGTTTTGCAAAAACCCGCGCTATCCCTTCCAGCTCGTCTTTCGTATATACCGACCCGGTTGGATTACATGGAGAACTGAAGATGATCAGTTTCGATTTCGGGCTGATGGCTGCTTCTATCTGTTCAGGTTTTACCTTGAATTCATTCTCGATTTTAGCAGGGATGAACACAGCTTTGCCCTCGGCAACCTTGATGATCTCCTTGTAAGAGACCCAGTAAGGGGAGGGGATGAGCACCTCATCTCCCGGATTGACCAGGCTCAGAACGACGTTGGCAATGGACTGCTTTGCCCCAGTGCTCACAACGACCTGGGCCGGTTCATAGATTAGATTGTTATCCCTTTTTAGTTTAGTGCAGATAGCTTTGCGCAGGTCTTCATAACCCGGAACCGGTGGGTAGAATGTGAAATTCTGATCTATTGCTTCCTTGGCTGCATTCTTGATGTAATCGGGGGTGTTGAAGTCGGGTTCACCAAGGCTAAGGTTGATCACGTCATTGCCCAGGGCGCGCAGTTCACGGCTTTTGCGTGACATGGCCAGGGTCTCCGATTCGGCCAGGTAGTTGATCCTGTTAGCAAGTGCTGTCATAAGGGAGGGATTAAGAAATTATGGGAAAGAGCAAAATTAATAAAAAAGTTCTAAATAAATCATGAAAAAGCAGGCAGCCTTTCACGAAGCCAAAAACCATCGAATGAATGAATCAATCAATCGATCAATCAATCAATCAATCAATCAATCAATAATAAAACCCTTACCTTTGCACAAAACCCCGACTCCCATGGACAATTTCTTCTGGGCCACCCTAATTACCGATGTAATTCATGCCTTCATGATCATAGGCCTGGGCTCAATTGCAGCCTGGATACTGATAGCCTATTACCTGAGGCTGAAAAACCGTTACAATAAAACCCTCACACCCGTAAATACCGATATTACGGAATCCAGAAGGATCACCCTGCCACTGAGGCTGCAGGCTTACGAAAGGATAGTTCTTTTTCTCGAACGCATCCAACCTGCCAACCTGGTCATACGTGTCCAGAAATCAGAAATGAGCGCCAGGGAACTACAACTGGCCCTGGTAAGGACCATAAGGGAGGAATTCAATTATAACCTCAGCCAGCAGGTCTATATGTCGCCAACAGCCTGGGAAATGATAAAAAATGCAAGGGAAGAATCCATTTCAATCATCAACCGGGCCTCCTCAAAGCTTGATTCACAGGACGACGTATCGGCCCTTGTAAGGGCAATCTTTGATATCAGCCTGGAAAATGAAAACCTGGCGACTGCTGCCGCCCTCAATTATATCAAAGACGAAGCCAGGCTGCTTCTGTAGATAAGGAGAATACTTACTTCGACTTTTCTTTCCTGAACCTTGACTTCTCTTCGGGCGTCATCTTCTCGGTGGCATACTGGAAAATGAGACGTGCTGCAGAATCTTTCCACTTCAGCAGGAAATTCCCGGCCGGTATGGGCTGTTTTTTCCAAGCCTCCCTCAGGAACCATCCAAGCCCCTGGTGAACAACCCTCTCGGGATCCATCATCATGGGAGCTATGAATTCGAAATAGGGCTTGAAATCGTCTGCCTTTTTCATAGGTTTGATCAGGCCCACAACGGCAGCCCTTCTCTGGAATTTATTGGTTGCTTTTCTCCAGGGCTTCAGCGAATCCATGCTTATTAGCTTCTTTTTGATCAGTTCAGGGATGATCTCACCGCATATAAAATCGGTATGCCCCCAGTTGCTTATGCCTGAACCAAACAGGTTTTCAAGTGCATGAAAGGTTTCCTGGTCCCATTGTTTCTTTGATTTTGTGAGCAGGAGGACTGCAACCGAGGTCATTTCATATTTGGGTGATTTTACAAGTTGAAGGCAGATGGAATTGACCTGTTTATTGGTCATTCCCGCCATGGTAAGGATCTTATCAGCCCTGGCGTTGAGCAGCTCTGAACTTACCCCGTAAGCATCGTACCCTTCCTTGAAATATTTAGAATATTTCAGAACAATGGCAGGGTCGGCATTGGCCTTGCAAACAGCTTCGGTTTCAGCGGAAATTTTATCGGGAGAGATCATGGATATGGACTAATAGTTATAAATCAAGAAAAGTTCTGGCCTTGGCAAGCGCTGCAGGGATCCCTGCAGGGTTTTTACCTCCCGCGCTGGCAATATGGGGCTGTCCGCCCCCGCCTCCCTGGATTTCTTTTGCAATTTCACGGATGATGGTTCCTGCATTCAGCCTGCCGGCTTTGACAAGGGCATCGGAAACGGCTACTGTAAGCCCTGCTTTGCCCTCAGCTTCATTGGCCAGAACAACAAAAGCCTGGTTTGAGGAACTGCGTAATTCAAAGGCCAGGTTTTTCATGATTTCGGCATCCACATCAAGTTTTGCTGAAATAAAACTAATCCCATTGATGACTTCTGCGCTATTTAGGAGACCTTCCTTAAGCTGCCCTCCTTTGATCTTTGCAAGTTCAGCTGCGTCTTTCCTGAGGACCTGGTTTTCTTCCACCAGGTTTTTCAATCCTCTCAGTACGTCTTTGGGGTTCTTCAGCGTATCGGATATATCCTCAAGCAGATGGAGCTTTTCGTAGAACCAGGTTTCGGCCTTTTCGGCGGTAATGGCTTCTATCCTCCTTACCCCTGCTGCAATAGCGCTTTCGCTAACGATCTTGAACAGGCCGATCTGGCCGGTGGCTGCAACGTGGGTCCCTCCGCAGAATTCCACCGAGAAAACGGGATCAAAGGTTACAACTCTTACAAAATCACCGTATTTCTCGCCGAACAGCGCCATAGCCCCCATTTTCCTTGCTTCCTCTATAGGCATGGCCCGTTCTTCTTGCAGTGTTATGTTCTCCCATATCTTTGCATTGACCAGTTTCTCCACCGATTCGATCTCCTCTTTGCTCAACCTTGCAAAATGGGTAAAGTCGAAACGCAGGTGTTCGTCGTCCACCAGAGATCCCTTTTGTTCGACATGGGTTCCAAGAACCATACGCAATGCGGCATGCATGAGATGGGTTGCCGAATGGTTATTTGCTGTCATCCTGCGTTTGGCTGCATCGACTTCTGCAATCACGGGCTCTCCTGGTTTTTCGGGCAGTCTGGAACATATATGAATGACCAGCTCGTTCTCCTTCACCGTATTGATCACTTCAATCACTGAACCATTACAATTAAGCCGGCCCTTGTCGCCCACCTGTCCGCCTGATTCTGCATAAAATGGGGTCTGTTCCAGCACTATATGATATAGTTCCTGCCCCTTGGTTTCGATTTTCCTGTACCTGGTGATCTCAGTTTCAATTTTCAAAGTGTCATAGCCAACAAATTCAGGCATTCCGGCATCTTCGACCAAAACAACCCAGTCGGAGGTCTGCACTGCCGCAGCCTGCTTCGACCTGGACTTTTGCTCATCCAGGCCTTTCTGAAAGCCTTCCATATCGACTTCCCATCCCGCCTCGCGAGCCATAAGCCGGGTTAAGTCAACCGGAAATCCGTAAGTATCGAACAATTCAAAAGCAAACCCTCCATCAATTCTTAATTTAGAATTCGTTATTCGATTATTCGAGTATTCAATGTACAAATTAAACCTCTGTATCCCCGTCGCAAGTGTTCTCAGGAACGCTGCTTCCTCTTCTTTGATCACATTGACAATAAGATCTTTTTGCGATGTGAGTTCCGGGAAGACGATTCCCATCTGGTTTATAAGAACAGTCACCATTGAATAAAGAAAGGGTTCTTTGAAGCCGAGGAAGGTGTAACCGTACCTCACGGCCCTGCGGAGGATGCGGCGGATAACATAACCGGCTTTGACATTCGAAGGCAGCTGTCCGTCGGCAATGGCAAAAGAGATTGCGCGCACATGGTCGGCAATGACCCTCATGGCAATATCGGCCTTGATTTCTTTCCCGTACTCTTTTTCTGAAAGTTCAGCGATATGATGGATCAGGGGTTGAAAGACGTCGGTATCGTAATTGGACTTTTTGCCCTGTACGACCATGCATAAGCGTTCAAAGCCCATGCCTGTATCCACATGCCTGGCGGGCAGTGCATTGAGCTGACCGTTCGACTGGCGGTTGTACTGGATGAACACCAGGTTCCAGATCTCGATCACCAGGGGATTTCCTGTGTTGACAAGCTGGTGGCCGGGTATAAGTTTACGGTCATTGTCGTCACGAAGGTCGACATGGATCTCGGAACAGGGGCCGCAGGGGCCTGTATCGCCCATTTCCCAGAAATTGTCCTTTTTGCAACCCATCAGGATACGGTCGGCGGGAATAAGCTCTTTCCAGTAATCGAAGGCTTCGGTATCTTTCTCAAGACCTTCATTGGGATCGCCTTCGAACACAGTTACATACATCCTGTCCTTTTGGATCTTCAGCACTTCGGTCAGGAACTCCCACCCCCATTGAATGGCTTCCTTTTTAAAGTAATCGCCGAACGACCAGTTGCCCAGCATCTCGAACATGGTATGGTGATAGGTGTCTATCCCAACCTCTTCAAGATCATTGTGTTTACCCGAAACCCTGAGGCATTTCTGGGTGTCGGCCACCCTTTTGAAAGCAGCTTCCTTATTGCGCAGGAACAGGTCCTTGAACTGGTTCATCCCTGCATTGGTAAACATAAGGGTGGGATCATTTTTTATTACCATGGGTGCTGATGGCACGATCTGGTGGCTTTTTGACCTGAAGAAATCAAGAAAGGCTTGTCGTATGGCGGTTGAATTCATCTAAATCTAAGATTAACAATTCGTTAACAGGCTTTAACAATTTTTGTGAATTTGTAATTAGCGGCAAAGTTAATTATTTACTTAATTTTGCATTAGTTAGACATCCTATTTTGAGCGATTCTTTAATTCGCTGCGAATGAGCAAGGTTAAATACAAATTCAATAAAAAGTCACTTACGTTCGACCGGGTACAAACGACATTCCGGAAGAAGCTGCTGTATTTTTTCACCCATCTTTCGACCGGTGTGGTATTTGCAGTTGCCGTGCTGCTGCTGGCTTACAACTTTGTTGATTCCCCAAAGATGAAAGCACAAAAAAGGGAAATCGAACAGATGAAGTTTCAGTTCAGGATGCTGAACGACCAGCTTGACCGTGTTACGAAAGTGATCAGGGACCTTCAGGACAGGGACGACAATATTTACAGGGTGATTTTTGAAGCGGATCCCATACCTTCTTCCATCAGGGAGGCAGGGATTGGGGGGATTGACCGCTATGAGAACCTCAAAGGGTTTTCGAACGAAGACCTTATGGTTGAGACTTCAAAGCGCATGGATGAGATCCTTGGGCAGTTGTATGTTCAGTCAAAGTCGTTCGACGAGGTGTTTAATATGGCCAAGAACAAGGAACAGATGCTTGCCAGCATTCCTGCCATACAACCTATCAACAATAAGGATCTGAGGAGGATAGGCTCCTATTTCGGAACAAGGGTTGACCCGTTTTACAAGGTCAGGAAATTTCATGAAGGCATGGATTTTACTGCGGCAGTCGGGACGGAGGTTTATGCTACAGGGAACGGCACCATTGATTTTGCCGCAAGGGACGGGGAAGGCGGTTACGGAAACGAGGTGGTCATCGACCATGGATATAATTACCGTACTGTTTACGCCCATCTTTCGAGGATTTTTGTCAAGCCCGGGCAGAAGATACTGAGGGGGCAGATCATAGGTTATGTGGGCAATACGGGTAAATCTACTTCTCCCCACCTGCATTATGAAGTCCGCAAGAACATGATCCCCCTGAACCCGATCTACTTTTTCTTCAATGACCTGAGCCCTGAACAGTTCCAGATGATGCTTGATCTTTCACAACAGCCATCGCAGACCATGGATTAAACTTGTATCATGCTGAGGACCGTACATAAAATAGAAAAGATTTATTACAGCATAGGAGAGGTGGCTGAGCTGTTCGAGGTAAACCAGTCGCTCATCCGCTTTTGGGAAAAGGAATTCGACATCCTCAGTCCCCAGAAAAACAAAAAGGGAAACCGGCTGTTCACCAAATCCGACATTGAAAATCTGAAACTTATCTATCACCTGGTCAAGGAAAGGGGTTATACGCTACAGGGTGCAAAAGAGAAACTGAAGCAGAATCGTGAAAACGTAGTGAACACAGTTCAGATGATTGATTCCCTGACCCAGGTCAAAGAATTCCTTCTGGAGCTGAAAAAGGAATTATAGTCCCGCCATGCCGTTGAAGGAGTCGTTTTTTGATGATGTTTACGAAGTTGTATCGCAGATCCCCTATGGCAGGGTGACTTCCTACGGGGCCATTGCCGAATACCTTGGTTTGAGGGGATCGGCCAGGATGGTAGGCTGGGCAATGAATGCGTCCCATGCCGGTAATAAAAATGTTCCGGCCCACAGGGTCCTGAACAGGAACGGGTTTCTCACAGGGAAACATCATTTCGGGGGGCCCAAGGTGATGCAGCAGTTATTACAAAGTGAGGGCATCAGGGTGAAGGATGACAAAGTTGTGAAATTTGAAAAGTTGTTCTGGGACCCGGGAATTGAATTAGCCCTAAGCGAAAATCGATGATCAATCAGTCAATCAATCAATCAATGAAAAATATAACAAAAGATAACATTCTCCAGGCTCTCTCCCACGTGATCGATCCGGACCTGAAAAAGGACCTGGTAAGCTTGAACATGATCGATGAGGTGCAGATTGAACCCGGGAAAGTGAAGTTTAAACTCACACTTACAACACCCGCCTGCCCCTTGAAGGATTTCCTTACGCAGTCCTGCATCACGGCAATTCATGAGCATGTTGACCCCGAGCTGAAAGTGGAGGTTGAACTGTCGTCGAAAGTGACTACTAAACGAAAAGAGAACGAGGAACTGTTGAAGGATGTGAAAAACATCATCGCAGTGGGCTCGGGCAAAGGCGGGGTTGGTAAGTCCACTGTGGCTGTTAACCTGGCCATTGCCCTCGCCGGGACAGGAGCCAGGGTGGGATTGTTGGATGCCGACATTTACGGCCCCTCTATCCCCCTGATGTTCGGCCTGCTTGATGAAAAGGCCAAAGGCTTTGACCGTGACGGAAAAACCTTCGTTCATCCCTTTGAAAAGTACGGCATTAAAATGATCTCCATAGGGTTTTTCGTGGATCAGTCCAAAGCCCTTGTGTGGAGGGGCCCGATGGCTTCTACTGCCTTAAAACAGCTGTTCACCGATATTGAATGGGGGCCGCTTGATTATATGGTCATTGACCTCCCCCCGGGAACTGGTGACATTCCACTCACCCTGGTTCAGAGTTTTCCCCTCACAGGGGCCATCATAGTAAGCACTCCCCAGGAGGTTGCTATAGCTGATGTGCGCAAGGCAGCAGATATGTTCAGGAACGAACAGATCGGGATACCCATACTCGGACTGGTTGAGAACATGTCATATTTCATACCCGAAGATATGCCCGGTAAGAAATATTTTATCTTCGGCCAAAGCGGTTGCCGTAAGTTCGCCGATGAACTGCATATTCCCATCCTCGGGCAGATCCCCATCGAGCCGGCCATTGCCGGTTCAGGCGATTCGGGCAAACCCGTTGCAACAGAAGCAGGCAGCCCTTCGGGCCAGGCCTTCGTTAAACTTGCCGAGGCCGTGGCACAGCAGGTGGCGATTTCGAATTCCATAAGGGAAGTATTCGGGCATTAAGATGCGAGCGGTTCGCAATTTCGAAATTGAATATTACTACCTTTGCACCCTCAAATATTACATGACATGATTGATATTGAACTCGAGAATAAAGTAAAAAACGTAATTGAACAGATTCGTCCATACCTGCAGGCCGACGGAGGCGATGTGGAATATGTGGATATGACCGACGAAAAGATCGTGAACCTGAGGCTTCTCGGGATGTGCGGCAACTGTCCCCATTCACAGATGACCCTGAAAAACGGGATTGAAGCAGCTGTGATACGCGCCATACCTGAAATTAAAGGTGTGGAATCGGTACAGTCGGTATAATCACGAAAGGTATTTCCCTACGATAGGCATTCGACGGCCCATCCCGAAAGCTTTGGGCGAAACCCTGAGTATGGGAGGAGTCTGGTACCGCTTATATTCATTGGTGTTCACCAGCTTCAGAATACGCTTCACGGTAGCTTCATCAAAACCCGATTCAATCAGTTCCCTGGGCCCTTTTCTTTCTTCGATATACTGAAGAAGTATTTTATCCAGGACCTCGTATTCGGGCAATGAATCCGAATCTTTCTGTCCGGGTCTGAGCTCAGCCGAAGGTGGTTTAACGATTGAGTTCAGGGGGATGAGCTCTTTTTCACGGTTAATATACCTGGCCAGCTCATACACCTGGGTTTTATATACATCCCCGAGTACCGAAAGTCCCCCGCACATATCCCCGTATAAAGTGCCGTAACCTACAGCCGCCTCGCTTTTATTGGAAGTGTTCAATAAGATATACCCGAACTTATTCGATAATGCCATCAGTATAACCGCCCTGATCCTGGCCTGTATATTCTCTTCGGCAAGGTTGAATGGCTTCCCCCGGAACTGAGCCTCGAGGCTGTGCACTATTGCATTATACGATTCTTCGATGGAAATGATCTCATGTTCCGTGCCAAGGTTCATCGCCAGGTCCCGGGCATCTTTTATACTGTGTTCTGATGAAAATTCTGAAGGAAGAAGTACGGCTTTTACATTGTCCTTGCCCAGGGCTTCTGCTGCGAGCACCAGGGTTACAGCCGAGTCTATCCCGCCCGACAAACCCAGGATTGCTTTAGCAAACCCCATTTTATGAAAGTAGTCCCTAATGCCCATTACCAGGCCATCATGTATCAGGGAGACCACAGCTTCACCTGAGGGTCCTGCAAGCCGGCCATCCATGGCATTGCTGTCAAAGATTCTGAAATCTTCTTCAAACCTCCTGAGGCTTTCAACCAAATGCCCGGCAGCATCGATCACCATAGACCCGCCGTCGAAAAGCAATTCGGTTTGTCCTCCCACATGATTCACATAAATAAGGGGAATGGAGTAGGTCACTGCATTCCGCCTCAGAACCTCAAACCTTTCGGCAGGCTGGGTGTAATGAAAAGGGGAAGCCGCGATATTGATTAGCAGGTCGGGGTTTAAACCGATCAGCTCATCCATAGGGTTCCTTACATATAAAGGGTCATCGGTGATATTCCAAAGGTCCTCGCAAATCGTTAACGCGATCCTGCTCCCCTTGTATTCGATCACCTCAAAGGGAAGACGGTTCGGTTCAAAATAACGGTACTCGTCAAACACATCATAATTCGGCAGAAGGGTCTTGTGAGCCTGGCCCTGTATCCTTCCATCGGCAAGAAAATAAGCGGTATTGTAAAGGGGTTTTCCCTTGAGAGCCGGGTTTATCGAAGGGCTGCCTGCGATAGCGGCAATGCCTACACACTCTTCGGCAATCCTGAGAACACCCTGGTAACATTTCTCAATGAAATCATCAAACTCGAGGAAATCACGGGGCGGATATCCACATACCGATAATTCGGCAAAAACAACCAGCTCGGCCCCTTCTGACCGGGCCCTCCTGATGCCATCGATGATGCGGGCCACATTGTCTTCAAAGTCGCCAATACGGTAATTCAGCTGCGCAATTGCAATCTTCATAATTAAAACATTACCCCCAGGTTCAGTTCGGCGTAGTTAAGGTAAGCTTTCTGGTTCAGTCTTGATAAGTTGTTAGCTCCTTTAAGAACGTTATTCAGGCTGTTGCTGTATCCAAGCCCGAAAAACAATTTTGTCGCCTGGTCAAGGTGCAACTCTGCTCCCAAGCCGATCAGCAATGCTTCCCTGATGGTTGTCGTTTGATAGGTTATGCCGGATTTCCCGCTCTCGGTATACCCGTTATTGGCTGTATAATCATTTTTTGCAGTGGCTGATATCCTAAACCCTGTGCCAAACCCGATCTGCCCGAAAAATGAGAACTTGCCGAAATCTTTCGTGAACATCTTGACCATCACGGGGATCTCTAAATAAAAGAAACTCAGTGAACTGTTGGTCGTGCCTTTTACCTTCCCCTGTATACTGTCGGCATAAGAGAGTTTCCCGCCTAAAAGCAACATGTTAAATCCTGTTGAAAGCGCATAATGCTCGGCAAAATAGATATCGGTCACCAGCCCGAGAACCCCTCCCATCCTCACGCCCTTACTGCTGTACCCCTGGGTGCTTGGAACCATGAATGTGATGTCAGGGGCTAATTTAAGCCCCAGTTTTACATCCCCAAGTTTCTGTGCATTCACGGCCTGTATGGGAAGCAGTCCAACTACAACAAATAATAATAGGTATTTTTTCATTTTATCCCGGGCTTAAACCATAAAAAACAAATTTAAAGATTAAAGAATGCGCCGGTTTTCTATTTTCAATAATTTTATCCAAAAATAATCAACCGTTAATCACGTTTGTTTGTTTATGAAGCAATTCACCTTTCTGCTGGTCTTTATTTTGGCTTTAGGCGGATGCGGGCGCAGGAATAACAGCGATGTCGATGTTTCAGGCATTAACTGTCCCCCCGTCCAAATCCGGCGTTATGACCTTGACCTTTTCAATGCCAACAATGCCCGGCTTGCTGTCAACCTCAGGCAGCTTCAGCCGAAGTACAGGCTTTTCCTGGGCGACAGCCTGGATGACCCCTCAAAGATATCCGCCTTGAAAGATTATCTTGAGAGCCCCAGGAACCAGGATTTTATCAGGGCCGTCAGGATTAAATATCCCGAACTTAGTTACCTCGAAAAAGACCTCACCGAAGCCTTCAAACATTTCAAATATTATTTCCCCTCGTTTCACATCCCTTCGGTTTACGCTTATATTTCAGGAGGAGATTATGAATACCCCATACAGTTTTCCGATTCGGTATTGCTCATAGGCCTCGATAACTACCTGGGAAAGACCTTTGCACCGTATAAAGAGGACGGGGTTTCACTTTACCAGCTGAACCGGATGAGTGCCGAATACATTGTCCCTGATTGCGTGAGGCTGCTTGCCAGTTCTGAGTTTCCGGTAGAGACCGGGGGGACCAGCCTTCTCGACCTTATGGTTGAGGCGGGCAAGAGGCTTTACATACAGGATGCGATCCTGCCGAAGACCCCAGCCAGGATCAAGATCGGTTATACCCCTGAGCAGTTCGACTGGATGACAAAAAATGAGAAACAGGTTTGGGCGGCTGTCATTGAAAACCGGATGCTGTATTCAAACGATGGCCGTGTAATACGGGTGTTTACCTCCGACGGCCCTTTCACCGCTGAATTTTCCAAGGCTTCCCCTCCTTTGCTCGGCAACTGGATCGGCTGGCAGATCGTGAAACAGTACATGGAAAACAATCCTGAAGTCAGCCTTGAACAGCTGTTAAAAGAAAAGGATTCCCAGAAGATCCTTGCCGGTTCGAAGTACAAACCCGAAAAATAATTTCAATTTTCCTGTCACTTTTTTAATGTTGGCGGATTAAGGATTACCAAGATCTCCGCCATGCTGGTAAAAACATACGGATGTGCCCTTATAGGGATCCAGGCCCTGCTGATCACCATAGAAGTCAATATTGACCAGGGGATACAGTTTTTTATGGTAGGTCTGCCCGATAATGCTGTGCGCGAGAGCCACCAGCGTATTGAATCGGCCCTGAAAAACAACGGCTTCAGGATTCCCGGCAAAAAGATCGTCATCAATATGGCGCCTGCCGATATCCGCAAAGAGGGTTCTTCATATGACCTTCCCATAGCCATAGGCATACTCGCGGCTTCGGAAATGATTAAAACAGATAAGCTTGAAAAACTCATGATCATGGGTGAGCTTTCCCTCGACGGCAGTTTGCTACCTGTAAAAGGGGCCTTGCCCATCTCGCTGGAAGCCAGGAAGCAGGGTTTCAAAGGGCTTATACTGCCTGCAGGCAATGCAAGGGAAGCTGCGGTTGTTGAGGGTATAGAGATATTCGGGGCCGGGAACATAAAGGAGGTGATTGATTATTTTAACGGGGATGGCAGCTTGCCAGGTACAAAGGTTGACATACAGGCCGAATTTGAGCGTGGAAACAGCTGCATGGGCCTGGATTTTGCAGACGTAAGGGGGCAGGAAAATATCAAAAGAGCACTGGAGATAGCAGCAGCTGGAGGGCATAATGTGCTTTTGATAGGCCCGCCGGGAGCGGGTAAGACGATGATGGCCAAGCGCCTTCCGTCGATCCTGCCTCCCCTCGTTCTGCAGGAGGCGCTCGAAACGACCAAGATCCATTCGGTGGCCGGCAGGCTCAACGGTTCCGGCCCGCTCATAACAAGCAGACCATTCAGGTCGCCGCATCATACAATTTCACCTGTTGCCCTTGTAGGTGGAGGTTCAGTTCCCCGGCCGGGGGAAATTTCCCTGGCTCATCACGGGGTTTTGTTCCTGGATGAACTGCCGGAGTTCAACAGGCAGGTGCTGGAAGTGCTGAGGCAGCCTATGGAGGACAGGGTGGTGACAGTTTCCAGGGCTAAGGTCAGCACTACCTACCCGGCCAGTTTCATGCTTGTTGCAGCCATGAACCCCTGTCCCTGCGGGTATTACAACCATCCCCAAACTCCCTGCCAGTGCAACCCGGGGATCATCCGTAAGTACCTTCACAAGATCTCAGGCCCTCTTTTCGACAGGATAGATATACAACTCGAGGTGGTTCCTGTTCCTTACCGTGATCTCAGGGATCAGCCATCGGCAGAAAGCAGTAATGAAATGAGGGCAAGGGTAGTAAATGCGAGGCGAAGGCAGGAGCTGAGATTCAGCGGTTCCAAGGGTGTTTACAGCAATGCACAGATGAACCCCCGACAGCTCAGGCAATACTGCCGGCTGGATGATGCTTCCAATGCACTCCTGAAGAATGCCATGGATAAACTTGGCCTTTCGGCCAGGGCTTATGAACGGATCTTAAAGGTCTCTCGTACTATTGCCGACCTGGGCAATTCCGACGAGATCAAGGCCGAATACCTTGCCGAAGCTATAACCTACCGTTCGCTTGACAGGGAAAACTGGGGACAATGATCAGATGTAAAGATCGGCGATCACAAAGCAGGCGTAAATCACCGAGGCGATCCCGTTCAATGTGAAAAAGGCCAGGTTGACCTTGCTCAGGTCGTTTGGTTTTACCAGGATGTGCTGGTAAATGATCAGGGCTGTATAAACGGCCATCCCGGCCCAGTATACCTTGCCAAACGGCCCGACCAGGCCTGCGGTAATCAGAAATCCGACGGAAATCACATGAAATATTATGGAGAGGAGAAGGGCATTCTTTTTGCCAAGAAATACCGGCAGGGATTTCAGTTTCTGCGACTGGTCAAAAGCAAGGTCCTGCATGGCATAAATGATGTCAAATCCTGCCACCCAAAAGATCACCGAGAATGAAAACAGCAGGGGTAATATGGCAAAATGAGCGGTTACGGCAATATAAGCCCCGATGGGAGCAAGGGCCAGTCCCAATCCCAGAAAGACATGCGAAAGAGCTGTGAACCTTTTGGTGAAACTGTATCCCATCACAACCAGCAAAGCTATGGGGGAGAGAAAAAAGCAGAGAATGTTCAGAAGGTAGGCCGAACCCATGAAAAGCAGGGCATTGATGATGATAAATGCAAGGGCTGCCTTTTTGCTGATGATATTCCGGGGCAACTCCCGCCCTGAGGTACGGGGATTTTTCCTGTCGATCTCAATATCGGCATAACGGTTAAAGGCCATGGCCGTATTCCTTGCAAATAAAACGCATAAAATAACAAGCAACAGGCTGCGTATGCTCACCAGGCTTTGTGTTTCCTTAAAGGCAAGGAACAATCCTATCATTGCAAAGGGTAATGAAAAAAGGGTATGATGGATCTTTACCAGCGAAAAATACCTGCCTACGTTCTTAAATTGTTTTTGCACATTTTCATTTTAGGACTGCAAAATTAACAAAAGAGCGTTGCAATTGTACTTTTCCCCAAAGCTGTATGCCTGGAAGTGTAACTTAAAAGCACAATAATCGTCAAAAGAAGTGGTTATTCTAAAGGGCCGTTATCATGGCCTGTTTTTTATATTTTATGGGCAGGTTAAAGCAATCAGTTTCAGCTTATTTAAGGCATCGTTTATCGGTTCAGTCAAAATACAGCCTGCATTCCCCTTTCATTTATCAGTTCTGGGCAGGGATAATCAGGAACAAAACCTCTTATCCTGCATATATCAGGCTTGAAAGTTTGAGGAAGGAACTGCTGAAAGATGAAAGGACGATCAACAGGCTTGATTTGGGTGCTGGCGCCCGTGCTGATGCCCCGGCTACAAAGCCGGTGAAAGTGAGGGAAATTGCAAAGCGCTCGCTGGTATCGCCTGCAAAAGGCCGGTTTCTTTACAAGCTGGTAAAGGCAAACCAGCCCGCTTCAATCATTGAACTGGGGACCTCCCTTGGCCTGAGCGCCCTGTATATGGCCGAAGCCGCCCCGGATGCAAGGATAATCACAGTTGAAGGCTGCCCTGAAACTGCAGCCCTCGCCCGTTCCAATTTTGAAAAATCAGGGAAAGAAAATATTACTGTAATTACTGGGGCTTTCGGGGACAAACTCGGGGAAGCTTTAAGTCTTGTACCCCATCCTGATATGGTATTTTTCGACGGGAATCATCGGCAGAAACCCACCCTGGAATACTTTGAAGAATGCCTGCCCGGGCTGCATTCGGGCTCTGTTGCGGTTTTTGATGACATCCACTGGTCGGGCGAAATGGAAGAAGCCTGGAAACTCATCATTGCCAGGCCCGAAGTCAGGGTAAGCATCGACCTGTATTATATGGGCATACTATATTTTCGCGAAGAACTTAGTAAAGAAGATTTTGTACTACGATTTTAACCTTTTATCTTTGATCCATGGAAAAAGAGATCATTCGACTTGACAATATTGTAAAAAACTACAAAGTGGGAACCGTAGTGGTTGAAGCCCTGCGTTCTATCTCGCTGGTCATCCGTAAAAATGAATTTGTTGCGATCATGGGGCCTTCAGGTTCGGGAAAATCAACCCTGATGAACATCCTGGGCTGCCTGGATACTCCTTCAGGGGGAAGCTATATGCTGAACGGCCATGACGTGAGCAAGATGGACGATAACAACCTTGCCGAAATCAGAAACCGTGAGATCGGTTTTGTATTCCAGACCTTTAACCTGCTGCCCAGGTCGACAGCCCTGGAAAATGTGATGCTTCCGCTCATCTATGCCGGGTATGGAAAGGCTAAAAGGCTTGAAAGGGCTACCAGCGTCATTGATGAAGTGAAATTAAGGGACCGTATGTCGCACAAGCCGAATGAGCTTTCGGGGGGGCAGCGCCAGCGTGTAGCTATCGCCAGGGCACTGGTTAACAATCCTGCCATCATACTTGCCGACGAACCCACCGGGAACCTCGACTCCAGGACGTCTATAGAGATTCTTGGACTGCTCGAAGAGATCCACCGCCGGGGTAATACGGTGATCATCGTGACCCATGAGGAAGATATCGCCCTTCACACTCACCGCCTCATCAGGCTGATCGACGGGAAGATCTCATCCGACGAACAAAATAAACATATCAAGACCATCGCCGATTACCAGTTTGCCTAGGTCCTGAAATAAAATTCCTGCATGGTAAAAGAAGTCAGTTACAAGAAACTTTTCGATTCGTTCAGCCGCCTGAACATCATGGTGATAGGCGATGTCATGGTGGATTCATACCTGTGGGGTAAAGTCGAGAGGATATCACCCGAGGCTCCCATTCCTATTGTCGCCTTGAAAAGGAGGGAGCACAGGATGGGAGGAGCGGCCAATGTTGCCATGAATATAAAGGCGATGGGCGCAAAACCTGTTTTATGTTCGGTGATCGGGACCGATGACAAGGGTGACATTTTCCTTGAACTAATGAAAAAGGAAAAGATGAACACCTCGGGCATCGTCAGGAGCCAGAGAAGGATTACCACCACCAAATTCAGGATATTTGGAAATACTTACCAGATGCTTAGGGTTGATGAAGAGGAGGAGGACGATCTTGTTCATGCCGACTACCTGACTCTTTCGAGGGTCATCGACCGCATACTGGAAACAGAGAATATTCACGGTATCATCTTCCAGGATTATAATAAGGGGGTGCTTACTCCCAAGCTTATTCAGGAGGTTGTAAAAAAAGCCCGCAAACGGAATATCCCGACATCGGTGGATCCCAAGAAAAAGAATTTTGAGGCCTTCGCAAATGTTACTTTGTTTAAACCTAACCTCAAGGAACTCAGGGAAGGCCTGAAGATAGAACTGGATTCCTCCGACCGTAACGCCATTATCGAGGCATCCCAGTCGCTGAGGGAAAAACTGAAATGCGATTTTGTGATGACAACACTTTCGGAACAGGGCGTTTTAATGAGCATGAAAGACAAACTGGACAGTAAAAATCTTTTTATTCCTGCCCATATAAGGTCGATATCCGATGTGAGCGGGGCAGGGGATACCGTGATCAGCGTAGCTTCACTTTGCATGGCAGCCCAGCGCTCCCCCTATGAAATTGCTTATATTTCAAATCTTGCTGGCGGACTTGTTTGCGAGGAAGTCGGGGTGGTACCTATAAACAAGGACAAGCTTCTGAAGGAAGTCATATCCCTTTTGTGACGATGGATCGCGATGCAGATGTCATCATTTCGGGAGCCGGTCCGGCCGGTACCCTGGCTGCATACTATCTTCAGAAATCAGGCATCAGTGCGTTGATCCTCGAAAAGTCTGCTTTCCCGAGATATAAGGTCTGCGGGGCAGGGCTCACGCATAAAATCCTTTCCATTCTCCCGTTCGACATCCATCCCCTCGTCCATACTACCATTCATTCATTCCGATTTTCATCGGGATTCTCTGAGGTGTATACCAGGTCCAGCGGGACTCCGCTGATGTATTGCACTATGAGAGATGAACTGGATGCTTTTTTACTGGAAAAAGCAGTGGCGGCAGGTGCAAAAGTGCACACTTCAGAGAAGGTAAGCGGGATACAACAGTATGGAGAAGAGCTTACCGTGAAGACCTCAAAGGGGGAATACCGTTCTTTATTCCTTATCGGGGCTGATGGGGCATCAAGCCTTGTTGCCAGGACGTTTGGACTGAACAGAGATATTGAATGGGGTATGGCCTGGGAAGCCGAGGTGAAGTCCTCGCCTGAACTGATTTCTCAATATAAAGATACTGTGTTCCTCGACTGGGGAACTTTTCCCGGGGGTTACGCCTGGATTTTCCCTAAAAAGGATCATTTCTCCATTGGAATAGGAGGCCCGGCCTATATGGCCGGCAGGATGCCCGAATATTATGAAAAATTCGTTGCCTCAACTGGAATCCCGCTTAACGAAACGATCTCGAACCGTTCCCATCCTCTCCCGGTACGAATTAAAAAAGGAGTTTTTCACTCCAACAGGATAGTGGTTGCTGGGGATGCCGCAGGACTCACCGATGCCCTGACCGGCGAAGGAATATACTGGGCTGTGAAAAGCGGGATGATGGCGGCAGAAGTGATCAGGGACAGGCTTGACGGAAAAATTTCCGATCTTGCATTGTATTCCGAAAGGATCAATTCGGAGATCATGCCCGAAATGCTTGAAGCGAGGAATATTGGCGCCTTGTTCAATGCAATCCCGCTAAGGATTCATCATCGGGTCCGCGACAGCGAGAGGGTATGGAAGGCATTCGGGAAAGTTCTCCGCGGTGAACGTAATTTTACTGACGTTCCAAAGGCTTTCGGGAAATGGAAAGTTTTCTGGAAACCGGTTTGCTCACTGGCATACCTCATCCAGGCGCATAAAGAAAAAAAGTTCATGAAAAATGCCAGGTAAAGTAAAGTCAGTTCTGATCACAGGGGCGGGGAGGGGACTGGGTAAAGCCCTTGCTTTAACATACCTTGAGAAGGGCTGGATGGTTTTTGCCTCCGACCTGGAAGAACCTGCATTTACCGATTCCCTGAGTTTGTCATTGTTTGAAAGGCTGCCCGGATTAACAAGCTATTTCAGGCCACTTAAAATGGATGTGACTGCGGATGAGTCTGTTGCCAGGGCTTTTGGTTTATTGAATGAAGCGCATGCGAAACTTGACCTGATCATTAATAACGCGGGGATCGACGGCTATTTCCTGCTGTCGGAAGCTCCTGCAAGCGAGTTCAGGCGCATATTCGAGGTTAACGTGTTCGGGGCGTACAGGGTGAACCAGGTTTTTTTGCACATTCTGAGGAAACCGGGCGGAAGGATTATTCACATCGGCAGTGAAAGCCTTAACCTTACCATGCCATTCATGGCATACCCGCTTTCGAAGAAACTGGTCGAAGGTTATGCAAAGGCCCTGAGGCAGGAATTGCGCTTCAGGGGAATAGACGTTGTTATGGTAAGGCCGGGTGCTATCGATACGCAACTTCTCAAAACTGTTTCGGATCTGCCTGTTCAAAGCAGGGAGGAGGCAACGACTGATCCGCTGAAGGCTGCGTTTAATGCTTTTGCCTCCCAGGCATCGAAGGAGATCGGGAAAGTTACAAGCCCCGGAGAAGTCGCAGGTTTTATATACAAAATATCATGTAAGAACAGGCCCAGGGCGGTTTACCGCATTAACAACATGCTGCAGCTGAGGATTGCCGCCCTGCTGCCGTTCAGGCTTCTTGAAAACATTGTTTACAAACGCCTCAGCAAAGGGTAAAATGAGAATAAGCTCCGAAATATGGATTAAGGCAGGAATAGTACTGATAATACTGTTTTCCTTTTATACCTATTCCGAGAACTTCTTTCCCCTCCTGAACTCCGATATGGCGGTGAATATCCTGATGACGCCTTCATTTTCCCTGCCTCATGATATTTATTTCTGGGGGCAGGACCGCTCGGGGAACCTGATCCCCCTGCTTTCACATTATTTCTATTTAATGAGCGGAATAAAGCCTGTTGTCATTGTTTCGCTGGTGCATTATTTTATACTTGCTGCAGGCTTCTGGGCGCTGACCCGTTTCGTCAAAACCGGCTACGGCAGGATAGTGCTGGCCCTGTTATGGTTCCTGCCACCCCTGCATTTCCGGGAATACCTGTTGATCCTATACGGAGTCCAGGTTAGCCTGGTGGTAATTGCGCTGAATTTCCTTGACAGGTCCTTTAAAACGAAGCTTCAATGGAAATACCTGTTGTGGTTATCGGCTTCCTGCCTGATGTTTATAATAGGAGTCTGGGTTTCGGACATGGTGCTGGTTAGTATTTTGGCTTTGCTGGTAACCGGGGTCCTGTATTTTTTATCGGCCAGGAAAGACCCGCTTAGATCATTATCCTGGAGGGGTGCCATGGTCCCGTCTTTTTGTGTCCTCTTATGGGCTGTGGCTGGCTTCCTGGTTTTGCATTATTCCAAGTCCGTATCAACAATCGTCCAAACCTATGACCAGGGCTTGCTGGCAAATACTTCTTCAATTTTTATGAATATCAGGATCGTGATTGAATCGGTGGTGAAGGTCTTTTTGTTTTCTTCGGAAAGCGGTATTGAAAGTGTATTTGCATGGGGCCTTTTAGCCTTGATGATATTTTTATTTTTGCCTGTGAACAGGAAATCAGGAACCCTACAGAAAATTACCGAAAATCCCTGGTTTTATTTTTTCCTCGCCGAAGCTTTGTTTACACTTGCTTCCGTCCTTTCGTCCCGCTGGGTCGCCGCTAACGGAGCGGGAAGGAGGTATTTTACAACTTTCTTCATGTCGGCCTGCATCTGCTTTGTATTATGGCTTGAAAACCTGCCGAAAAACAGGCTGCAGTTACCCCTGAAATCCGCCTTCCTGATCTTAGTGATAACGGCTTCCCTGAGCGGCTGCTTCAGGTTTTATTATCCCGAAATAAAGCCATCGAGAATCAGGGTGATATCGGCTTTGAAATACATGGGAAACATCGGCATTATTGCCGAATACTGGAATGCGTACATGACCGCCAGCCCCGACCCCTTACATATTAAAGTCACCGCCCACGACAAGGATTATGTACGTAACCCGGATCTTGTAAATGAAGTGTTCGGCCAGCCGAAAATTTACCTGATCAAGGATGGCTGGCTTGAGTCGTTCCCCGACACCATAGTGCAGTTCGGGCGTACCCTGAAAAAGCAGGGCAGGTCTTTCCATCTTGCTGATGCCTGGCTGAACAGGTACACGGTGGTTAGAAAGTGAAAAACCCGGGAGCAACAAGCAATCCCGGGTTTTTAATAAAGTAAGCCTGGTAAGATGAGTGTTATGATTTTACGATGAGCGCGTTTTAATCTACATTTTTATGCAGAAAAGAGTTTTCTGAGCGGAGCTCAATGCTTTTGTCGGCTGATTCTCCAAGCGAGTACGCGGCGGCATGGGGCTCCGATGAAGGAGTCACATCAAGCAGGTCGACATTCCTGCGTTTGTAAGCAGGGACGGCTTCAAGCTCATAGATGTTGGAAGGGTCGATCGGGGTATGGTTCTTTAGTTTTTCGCTGAGGAACCTGAGTTTGTTCACCCTGTCGTTGGCCCGGCGGTCATGATCCTCCTGTGACGGAGTATGGCCGGGATGTTCTGCAGGCTGGGTTTTTAAGAAAGGGGAAGGCTCTTCGGTCCTTTGTGAATGAAACTCACTAACGAATTCAGGTTCAGTTATACTTTTGGTTTCACTTACAATGGTTTCAGGATGGGTGAAGAGCTGCTGGTTATCCATGGTAAATTCGATGGAACGAGGGGAAATCTCGTTGCTGAAATCAACGGATCCTTCCATAACGGGTTCCGGTTCGGCAAACATCGGCTCGGTGAGGGGAGAAACCAGGCTGATCTCTTCAATTGTTTCTTCGACCTTAGGCAGGTGCGGAGTTATTCTCTGTTCGATTATACGTTTTTCAACCTTCGAGTCAATCTTTTGTCCGTAAAGATCATGAAGTATAACATCCTGCGGCCTGCTGGGGTCTTTCTGACGGTGTTCCGGGTCAAAGCCTGTAGCAATAATTGTAACGCTGATATTTTCGGCCAATGTTTCATCGGTACCTGTTCCCCAGATGACTTCTGCCGATGATTTGGTTTTACTCTGGATGTAATCGGTGATCTCGGTTACCTCATCCATGGTGATCTCTTCGGCTCCGCTTGAAATATAGAGCAGGAGGTTGCTGGCGCCTTCGATGTCGTTATTGTCGAGAAGCGGGGAGCTGAGGGCTTCTTCAACTGCCTTGAGAGCCCTGTCTTCGCCTCCTGCAACACCGGTGCCGAGGATGGCAACGCCGCTGTTCCTCATCACCGTTTTTACATCCTCGAAATCAACATTGATATGGCCTGTAACTGTAATAATCTCGGCTATGCCTTTGGCTGCCGTGGTAAGAACATTATCGGCTTTTTTAAATGCCGCGGATAACCTGAGGTCGCCGCAAAGCTCCCTCAGCTTGTCATTGCTGATGATCAGCAGGGCATCAACCTGTTTTTTCAACTGCTGAAGCCCTTCTTCGGCATATTGCTTGCGCTTTCTTCCTTCAAAGGCAAAAGGAATAGTCACTATTCCCACAGTCAGGATATCCAGCTCTTTTGAAATCTGGGCAATCACGGGCGCTGCACCGGTGCCGGTACCGCCTCCCAGGCCTGCCGTGATAAAGAGCATTTTCGTTCCCTTATCCAGTATGGCTCTTATGTCGGCCGCATTCTCCAGGGCTGCATTCCGCCCAACCGATGGAACGGCTCCGGCACCCAGCCCGCTGGTCAGATTCGCACCCAACTGGATCTTTGTGGGGACAGGACTGGATTCCATTGCCTGGGCATCGGTATTGCAGATTATAAAATCCACTCCTACAATTCCCTGGTTAAACATATGGGTCACAGCGTTGCTGCCGCCACCGCCGACACCTATAACTTTTATTATAGATGACTGGTTTTTAGGGAGATCAAACTTTAAAATATCGCTCATGTTGTTCATGATTACTTCCGTTTAAAATTAAATATTTGGACTGCCCGTTTTTTTATTATATATTTTATTTATTAACAGAATGATTGTTAATAGCGGAATTATTCAATGTCTTCTTCAAACAAGCCCTTAATCTTGTCAAGGAAAAGTTCGGGGAATGACCGCCTTACCCGTGAAGGATCCTTCACTTTTTTTTGCTTTATCTTTTTCGGTTTCCCGGGTTCTGCCTTAGGCTCTTCAGGTTCTTCCTCAACTTCCTTCACTTTATCCTGCTCCTTCTCGTACCTCTCGATGCCGATTTCAACCAGCCCGATCCCTGTGGCGTACATGGGGCTTGCCATTTCGGGAGGGATTTCGTTGCTAAGATGTTCATTGGGGTAACCTATCCGGGTATCAAAACCTGTGATAAATTCAGCAAGCTGGGCAATGTGCTTTAACTGTGCACCTCCTCCTGTAAGGACGATTCCTCCCAGCAGCTTTTTCTCATACCCCGAATTCTTGATCTCGTAGTATATATGTTCAATGATCTCTTCCATACGGGCCTGTATGATACTGGCAAGGTTCTTCAGGCTGATTTCCTTTGGGGGCCGGCCACGCAGACCGGGGATGGCAACAATTTCCTCTTCCTTGTTTTCCTTTGCAAGCGCTGAACCGAATTTTATTTTCAGTTCTTCGGCATGTTTCTTGATAATGGAACAGCCTTCCTTTACGTCCTCCGAGATGATCTCACCTCCCAGGGGAATAACAGCCGTGTGCCTGATAATTCCTTCATGGAAAATGGCAATATCGGAAGTACCGCCTCCGATATCGACCAGGACGATGCCTGCTTCCTTCTCATCCTCGCTCAGTACTGCCTCGGCCGAAGCAATAGGTTCCAGGATCAGCTCAACAACCTCGAGCCCCGCTTTGCGTACACATTTGTAAATGTTCTTCGCTGCAGCGGTCTGCCCGATGATGATGTGAAAGTTGGCTTCAAGCAGGCGCCCGTTCATTCCCTTTGGTTTTGAAATTCCATGGTCGCCGTCGATACTGAATTCCTGGGCGATAACATCAAGAATCTCTTCACCCGGGTTCATGTTCAGGTTGTACATGCTGTTGCAGAGCTTGTCAATATCCTCCTGGCTTATTTCGCTGTCGAAATTTTCCCTGATCATACTTCCCCTGTGCTGAAGGCTTTTAATGTGCTGCCCTGCAATACCCACATTCACATACTTGATGTCAACCCCCGACTTGGAGGAGGCCTCGGCAACCGCTTCACGTATTGACTGAACAGTGTTCTCAATATTGGCTACCACTCCGCGCTTTACACCTATACTCGGAACTTTCCCGTACCCGAGTATTTCTATTTTACCATGTTCGTTTTTACGCCCAACGATAACCGCGATTTTTGTTGTCCCTATGTCGAGACCTACAATGATTCCTGAGTTTTTCATATGCTACTGAAGTTTTGAACAGACCACTTGATTTGTATATTTTATGTTGATGTAATTGTATTTATTCCATCCTATGATATTCAGGCCTTTCTTGTAAAAGACCAGAAGCTTTTTAAATTTTTCGTCAAGATTGTCGGCTCTTCCCAGCATGATCACATGGCCGCCGACTTTTGGCAGAAGTTCGAACTCCTGAGTGGGAGTTACATAGATCTGGTCGATGTCGGCTTTCAGGAATTTGTCACGGTTGATAAAGAGCGCAAGCTTATAGAGCTCAAGCAGTAAAGTGTCGGCCGGCCCCAGGGTGTCGCCGTACATCGGCGTCTCTATCCTGAAGTTCCTGTTGGCCATGTATGAATGAGATATGTTCCCGTTTGCCACAAGCACCCTTGCCGGGTAGAAGGGATTAGGCGGAAGCAGCCGCCCTGAGCCGTCAACATAAAAAGTTTCGTATTTACTGTTGATGATCCTCAGAATGGGCTCTCTTTGTTTGACTTCTGCACAGATATTGCCGTCAAGGCTTTCGTAGATATGAACCTTTTCAACGTATGCCTGCTGCTTTATAGACCGTTCGATCTGCCTGATATTGATCCATCCCATGGGCTTGCCGCTGATCCTGCCTGTCGTCCTGCGGATGATGGAATCAATATCTTCTTTCATGACAAGCTTATCGGCCTGGCCGTAGTCCATGGTTACGTAAATTCTGCGGCATGGCCTGTTATACTGTTCAAAACTTGTGAAACCTACAAGAAAACAGGCTCCTGCCACAAGCAGTATCCACATCGCCACGTACGCTATTTTCCAGAATTTTTTCATTTGTCAAATGCTCTTCTGATTGGTTCCACAAGCTGATCGATATCTCCTGCCCCCAAGGTCAGAAGCACCGACGGCTTTCGCTTCTTCAGGTATTGTATCAACCTGCCTTTTTCGATGATCCGTTTGTTCTTTGAACCCATTTTCCCCAGTATCATCCCGCTGCTGACCCCTTCAATGGGTTTTTCCCTGGCAGGATAAATGTCGAGCAGCACAACTTCATCCAGCAGGTCGAGGCTGAGGGCAAAGTCATCGGCAAAATCCCGGGTTCGTGAATATAAATGAGGCTGAAAAACACCCAGGATCTCCCTGCCGGGAAATATTTCTTTTACAGCTGTTATACAGGCTCTCAACTCTTCAGGATGATGGGCATAATCGTCGATAAATACAAAACTGCGTTTCTTTACCTTGAAATCGAATCTCCTGACCACCCCCTGGTATGACTTCAGCGCTTTGGAAACCTTTGCCTGGCTCAGCCCCATAAGAAATGCAGCGGAAGTGGCGGCAAGGGCGTTTTCAAGGTTGAACAAGCCCGGCAATCCGAGAACAAGATTAGCCCACACATCGTTCGGACTGCAGAAATCGTAATGGTAAACGCCATTGCGTATGCCAATGCCTGTTGCAAGGAAGTCTTTCGTTGCTGTGGGCTTTGAAGCTTTCTTTTTGTTCACTGCATAGGAAAACACATTGTAATCCCTGCTCCTTAAAGGTTTTACTTTTAAGCCTGATTTCATTATCAGCGAGCCGCCTTTTTTGATCCTCCCTGTAAACTCATTGAATGAATCGAGCATCTCTCCATGGGTATTGTAGATGTCAAGATGGTCGGGATCGGCCGATGTGATGATGGCGATATCGGGTGAAAGCTGAAGAAAGGAACGGTCGAATTCATCGGCTTCAACAACGCAGACGGCCGGAACCGTTCCCCGGGTGTCGATAAGGAAATTCGTTTCGTAATTCTTTGAGATGCCTCCCAGGAAGGCAATATGAGGTATCCCTGCACTTTTAAGGATATGGGCTACCAGGCTTGAAGTGGTGGTCTTGCCATGGGTGCCGGCAACAGCAATGGTGAAATAATCAGAGGAGATCATTCCCAGTACCTCCGAACGCTTCATCATCCTGATCTTTTTTCTCAGGATATATTTGAATTCTTTGTTTTCACGGGGGATGGCAGGAGTGTAAATGACAAGCGAAGTGGTTTTCGGGATCAGCTCAGGGCTTTCATCAAAATGTATTTCCATGCCTTCGCGCTCAAGCTGCCCGGTCAGGGCAGTGGGGGTTTTATCGTAACCCGAAACTTTTGAACCTATATGCATAAAATACCGGGCCAGGGCGCTCATTCCGATGCCTCCTATCCCAAGAAAATATACCGATGAAAACTCTTCAGGTTTCATTACCCTTGTCTCTTTTTGTCCGTTTGTGTCAATCCCAGCGCTTCATCCGCGATCTTTTCAGCCGCATCCCCAACGGCCATTGATAATATATTCCGTTTGAGTTCTTCCTGCAAGGCCTTATCGGCAAGCAAAGCTGAGAGCGCAGCCCCGAGCTTTTCCACAGCCTCATTGTCACTCAGCATAATGGCGGCATTTCTCCCGGCAAGAGCCATCGCGTTTTTCGTCTGGTGGTCTTCGGCCACATTGGGAGAGGGAATGAGAATAACCGGCTTTCCTGCTGCGCATAGTTCTGAAATCGCGATTGCACCTGCCCTCGAGATGACCACATCGGCAACTGAATAAGCCAGGTCCATCCTGTCGATGAAAGCTTTCAGATTCACATTGCGGTTCTTTCCATTAAAACCGGCTGCATTAAGCTCAGCGCTTATGTTCTCATAATAATACCTGCCGCATTGCCACAGCCATTGAATATCCTTGCGTGCTTCAGCGGTTTTAAGGCAGCTTATGACGCTCTGGTTGATGGTTCCTGCGCCCAGGCTTCCCCCTATCACAAGGATGATCGTTTTATTACCCTCAAGCCCGAATTCCTTTAATCCATCCTCCCTTCGGTAATTCAAACCCTCAAGGTCCTGCCTGATCGGGTTCCCGGTGTAAACAATCTTATCTGCGGGGAAATATTTTTCCATACCCTCATAGGCTACGCAAATCTTCTGGACTTTTCCCGACAGCATCCGGTTGGTTACCCCGGGGTATGAATTCTGTTCCTGGATCAGGGCAGGGATATTCATCGCCACTGCAGTCCTCAAAACAGGTCCGCTGGCATAACCTCCCACGCCTATCACCACATTCGGCCTGAAAGCCGATACCAGCTTCCTGGCCCTGATCATGCTGCCCAGAAGTTTAAAAGGGAAACTCAGGTTTTTCAGGGTAAGCCTTCTCTGGAAGCCTGCAATACCGAGGCCTTCGATACGGTAACCGGCCGCAGGAACCTTCTCCATCTCGAGCTTCCCCCTGGCTCCTATGAACAGGATGTCGGCATCGGGTAGCTTGGCTTTTATCGCATTGGCAATGGCAATAGCCGGGAACACATGCCCCCCTGTACCTCCGCCGCTGATGATGATCTTTTTCATTATGCTGTTGCTGTAACCGGTTCCTGTTCTTTTAATACATTCATATGATGGTCGGTGAGTATTTCTACTTCAGTACCGTTTTGGGTGTCGATCTCAGTCATCCTGCTGATGCTGAGAATTATTCCAATGGCAATGCTTGTAAACCATATCGAAGTGCCTCCCATGCTGACCAGCGGGAGGGTCTGGCCTGTAACGGGGAAAAGGTTCACCGCCACCGCCATATTGATCATCGCCTGGAATACCAGGCTGAACCCAATTCCCAGCGACAGCAGGGCCCCGAAATTCCCCTGGCATTTTCCCGCTATCCGTATCACCCTGAAAAACAGGATCAGGTAAAGAAGCATCACGAAAGTGCCGCCTATCAGTCCGTATTCTTCAATGATGATCGCAAAAATGAAATCAGAATAGGGGTGGGGAAGGAAATTCCTTTGGGTGCTTTTTCCCGGTGATTTTCCGAATACACCCCCCGATCCGATGGCGATCTTGGCCTGGTCGACCTGGTAAGTGGCATCGGCGCTGGCTTTCTCTTTATTGATGAAATGTTCAACTCGTTTTACCCAGGTTTCACCGCGTGGAAACAAATGCGGGAAGACTATGGCAATCACAAAGATCATTACTACCGAAACGAAACCAAGGCCGATAAGCGAGAAGATGAACTTAAGGCTGATACGCCCGATGAACATCAGGACCAGGCAGGTGACGAACAGTATTGCCGCTGTTGAAAAGTTTGCAGGCAGGATTAGAATGGTCACCGCGATCACCGGGAAAATCACCGGGAGGAACCCCTTTCTTAAATTTTCAACAAGTTCCTGCTTCTTGCTGAGCACCCTGGCCAGGTACATGATAAGGAACAGCTTTGCCATATCGGAACTCTGGAATGTGAGATTCACAATGGGAACGGTAAGCCAGCGGTTTGCTTCGTTAAGGTTGGTCCCCGAAACCAGGGTTAATAAAAGCAGGGGCAGGGTAAGTATTAGACCGATCTGTGATATCCTTGAAAAATAAGTATATTTGATAAGATGGGTCATGTACATCAGTCCAAAACCAAAACCCAGGATAAGCAGGTGCTTCATCAGGTAATACTCGGTATTCCCATGCTGCTTCTTATAAGCCAGTGTGCCGGTAGAACTGTAAACAGCCAGCAATGAGAATATCGACAGTATGATCACTACAACCCAGATCACCCTGTCACCTTTAATATTTTTCAAAACACCCGCCATTAGAATTTTTTTAAAGATCCTTTACTGCTTTCCTGAAGGCAAGCCCTCTTTCTTCATGGTTCAGAAAGATAGCATCCTCCTTGCATCCCGGGGAAAACAATGCTACATCTCCTTTCACACCCAGGTAATAGGCGGCTTCCACCGCTTCGGCCATGGTATAAGTATCGGCAATAGGTAATTCCATATTGCTGAAAGTCTCATGAATAGCTTCAATGTTCGTTCCCAGGCAGATGATCGCCTTGACTTTCTTTTTGACTACCGACTTAAGAAACTCAAGCTCCTTGATGGAACTCCCGCCTCCGCATATCCAGATAATCGGTTTCGACATGGTTTCCAGGGCAAACCATGCCCCGTTCAAACTCACCGACATGGAATCGTTGATGAATTCAATGCCGTGAATGTTGGATACAAATTCCAGGCGGTGCTCGGTATTGCTGAAATCTGAAAACCATTCCCTGAAACAGGCTTTGCGGGCTTCACGGATACGTCCTGAGACCGTGGCGGCCAGATTGTCATAGACCGTTGTATTTCCTTGTAATGCCAGGGCTTCTAAAGTCATTTTTTGTGGTTTTATATATTGTTTAATTATTTAATTTTTCACCATTTTATCATCCCCTCATCTCTCCACCTTATATTACCTTATCTTCAATGTTACTATAGTCAATACCGCCAGCATGATCCCGATGATCATGAACCTCATCACGATCTTCGACTCATGGTATCCCAGCTTCTGGTAATGGTGATGTAGAGGCGACATCTTAAAGATCCTTCTCCCTTCGCCGAATTTCCTTTTAGTGTATTTAAAATAGCTTACCTGCATCACCACCGAAAGGGTCTCCACCATGAAGATCCCGCAAAAAATAGGGATCATGATCTCCTTGCGAATGATGATTGCAAAAACAGCGATTATCCCGCCCAGGGCCAGGCTGCCGGTATCGCCCATGAAAATCTGAGCCGGGTAGGAGTTGTACCAGAGAAATCCTATGCATGCCCCCACAAATGCTGCAATGTAAATAGCCAGTTCACCTGTATTAGGAATGTACATGATATTCAGGTAGTTGGCAAAGATGGAATTGCCCGAAACGTAGGCCAGTACGCCCAACGTAAGCCCTATAATGGCTGAAGTGCCAGTTGCCAGCCCGTCCAGCCCGTCGGTCAGGTTAGCCCCGTTAGAAACGGAGATGATGATGAAAATGATAATGGGGATGAATATAAGCCAGGTGTATTTTTTTGCCGAAGGGCTTATCCAGGATACCAGCCAGGAGTAATCAAACTCATTATGCTTTATGAAAGGGATCGTTGTCTTGGTTGACTTGATTTCGGTTTTTGAAAAGAACCTGCCTTTTTCGGCCGGAGCTTCAACATTAAAGATCTCCTGTGACGACACAAAGGCCTGGTCCCTGACTTTTTCACGAATCACGACCCTGTTGTTAAAGTACATGGTAAATCCTACCAGCAGCCCCAGTCCTACCTGCCCAAGCACCTTGATCTTGCCTGGCAGCCCTTTTTTATCTTTCTTGAACACCTTTATATAATCATCGAGAAAGCCGATCAGCCCAAGCCATACCGTGGCAATCATCACAAGAATGATATAAATGTTGTCAAGCTTCGCCAACAGCAGGGTAGGCACCAGGATTGCAGCAAGGATGATGAGCCCGCCCATGGTGGGAGTGCCCTGTTTCGATTTCTGCCCATCAAGGCCCAGGTCCCTTACCGTTTCCCCCACCTGCTTCCTTCGAAGGAACCCGATCAGTGATTTCCCGATGATCATCGAAATGAAGAGGGAAGCAATCAGTGCAAAGGCGGCGCGGAACGAAATATACTGGAACATACCGGCCCCCGGGAAATTGAATGATTCATGCAGCCATTTAAACAGGTAGTAAAACATAGTCTATGATTTTAAAGAGAATAACTCCTTTACTGTTTTCCTGTCATCAAAAGGGTATTTAACACCCCTGATCTCCTGGTAAGTCTCATGGCCTTTACCGGCGACCAGGATGATGTCGTTCTCCCTGGCCAGGGTAACTGCGGTCTTGATTGCCTGACGGCGGTTGGCGATGACCAAGACCCTGTTCGCCTTGGCCGCGTCTATCCCCTTCATCATCTCGCCAAGAATTGCTTCAGGCTCTTCAAACCTGGGGTTGTCGGATGTGAGAATGAGCTGGTCGCTGAGGTTCGCCGCTATCCTTGCCATTACCGGCCTTTTCGTAGTATCCCTGTTCCCCCCGGCACCAACGACTGTGATAAGTTTTTCATTATTATGCTGGCGGATGTCGTTAATCGTTTCAAGTACATTCTTCAAAGCATCTGGTGTATGTGCATAGTCAATGATCGCGGTGATGTTCGCCTGTGCGGTGATATAATTGAAGCGGCCCTCCACGGGCTCCATGCTGCTCAGCAGTGTAAGGACCTGCATGGGATCCTGGCCCAGCAGCATTGCGCATGCATACACCGACAGTAAGTTGTAGGCATTGAATGAACCGATGAGCCTGAACCATACATCATGACCGTCGATATTAAGCTGAAGGCCGACAAACTGGTTTTCAACGATCCTGCAGCGGAAGTCGGCCATTGAAAGCAGGCTGTACGAGAATTTCTCAGCCTTTGTGTTCTGAAGCATCACGATCCCGTTTTTATCATCCTTGTTCACCAGGGCAAAAGCCTCTACGGGCAAACTGTCGAAAAAGCCCTTCTTGGCCTTCAGGTAAGCCTCGAAGGTTTTATGATAATCCAGGTGGTCATGCGTAAGATTCGAAAAAATGCCCCCCCTGAATTTCAAACCTGCAATACGTTTCTGATCAATGGCATGCGAGCTTACTTCCATAAAACAATACTCGCAGCCTTCATCAGCCATCTCGCCAAGCAGGCGGTTTATTTCAATGGGATCGGGAGTGGTATGGGTTGCAGGGACTTCACGCTGCTGCACCTTATTCCTGATCGTACTTAGCAAACCTGTTTTGTATCCCAATCCTGTAAACAGGCTGTGCAAAAGCGTGACCGTTGTCGTCTTGCCGTTTGTTCCCGTGATGCCTACCAGGTTCATACTGCCGGAGGGATTCCCGAAAAAATCCGAAGCCATAAACGCAAGTGCCAGGGCTGAGTCTGAAACTATGATCCAGGCAATCAGTGCCGACATTTCAACCGGAGCCGTTTCGCAAACTATGGCCGAAGCGCCTTTCTCTATGGCCATACCGATAAAGTCATGACCGTCGGAAACTGTACCTCTTACTGCAAAAAAAACATCGTCCTTGCACACAAGCCTTGAATCGAACTGTAGGGAACGTATCATGATATCAGTATCTCCCCTTGTTTCAAGGATGATGTTTGAGGGCAGTATCCGGCTAAGGTTCTTCATGCCTGGGTTTTAGGTTTTGATTTCGGGCTCTGGAGGTCCAGAACCACGGGCATCCCTTTGTTTACAAGGGTACCCGGTTTCACACTCTGGTTTACGACCGATCCCCTTCCGTTTACAACCACATTAAGCCCCATCTGTTCAAGAAGGAATAAAGCATCCTTTAGGCCCATCCCGCTTACATCGGGCATGAAATTCCTTGAAACCTTTTCGGGATAAAGCACGAGTTTGCTCTCTGAGGGGATAACCTGGGTCCATGAGGCACGAACATCCACCTTGCTGACACTGTAGCCGAGGCTGTTATAAGCTTCCTGCAGGTCGCTCTGCATCCCGGTATGGGCAAAAGGAAGAGGGCTGTTTATAGTGTCACGTTTAAACGGGAACCGTATGTCCTCCTGCTTGGAGTAAAGCCGGTCGGCAATCTGCCTGAAAACCGGAGCCGCTACTGCTGCCCCGTAATATTTGCCTTTTTTGGGATCAACGATGACCACCATCACGGTAAACCTGGGATCTTCAACAGGGAAGAACCCGATAAAGGAACCTTTGTAACGTATATTTTTTGTGCCCTGGTTATACCCCCGGTTGTTCTGCGCGAGCTGGGCCGTTCCTGTTTTGCCCGCGATCCTGTACAAAGGGCTGGCAATGGCGGTGCCGGTTCCGTGGAGTACAACCCCTTCCATAATGGTTTTGGCTTTCTGGACCGTCGAAGGTGATACCACATGGGGATTGAGTACCACCGGGTCGAATTTCCTGTATGCCTGCCCGTTTTTAAGGATCTCCTTGACAAAAAGCGGCTTTACCATCACCCCGTTGTTGGCAATGGAATTGTACAAGGTTATAAGGTGGATGGGGGCCAGGGCAACTTCATACCCGTAGGCCATCCATGGAAGTGATAAAGCCGACCAGTATTTGCTCTTTGTATTCTTGATATAGGGAGATGCTTCCCCGTCAATCTGAAGTTTAAGCGGTCGGTTGATCCCCATCCTGTAAAGGCCATCGATGAATTTTTGAGGGTCGGCGGAATAGATGCCATAGATCATTTTTGCAGTCCCAACGTTAGAGGATTTTTCAAAAACCTGCTGGGCTGTAAGCGAACCAAAGCCTTCATGGTGGGAGTCTTCAATTTTATGACCTGAAAAATAGACGGTGCCATTGCCGATGTTGATCATTGTATTCAGGTCCACCTTTCCATCCTCCAGGGCTACAAGGAATGAAGCCAGCTTGAATGTAGACCCGGGTTCGTTGCTTTCGCCAATGGCATAGTTGAATATTTCTTCATAACTGCCTTTTTTAGTCCTGCCAAGGTTAACCATGGCTTTGATATAGCCTGTTTTGACTTCCATGACAATGAGGGAACCGTGATCGGCGCTGTCGGAAATCAGCTCTCTCCTTAAAGCCTCTTCAGCCTGGTCCTGAAGCTGAATGTCAATCGTAGTGACTATATCCAGGCCGTTCTGAGGCTCAACCTGGCTTTCAATATCGACAGGCATCCAGTTGCTGCCCCCTACACGGCGCATCATCCTTGAGCCTCCCACACCCTCAAGTTCTTTCGAGAACCTGCCTTCGAGCCCTACATATACTTTATTGTTGGCTTCACCTTTTTCGTACCCGATGATCCTCCTCGCCAGGGATTTATACGGAAGTTCGCGCTCCCACTGCGGTATCACTATAAGCCCGCCCTTGTATTTTCCCCTTCTGAAGATCGGGAACCTGCGGATCTTTTTCAGTTCCGGGTAGGTGACGTCGCGCTTGATCAGGAAATACCGATCCTGGTTCCTCCTGGCTTCCCATAATTTGTCCTTAATCTGCATGGGCGACTTATCTTTGTAAATGCCGGCCAGGCATATCGACAGGGAGTCCACCCCGTTTTTAAACACCTCATCTGTAAGAGAGTCAGCGTTAAGATCCATATGGAGTTCGAAGATCGGGACCGAAACTGCAAGCAGGGTACCGTCGTCAGAAAGGATGTTTCCCCTGATTGCGTCAATCGGAAATACCTGCATCTCCTGCTTTTTAGCCATTTCGAGCAGTTCTTTTTTTTCGAAATTCTGGATATAAAATGCCCTTCCCAGTATGGCAAGGCCAAAAAGCAGTATACCCACGTAAACCAGGTAAACTCTTGTCAATATGCCTTTCCTGATATCTTGGGTCATCTGTTGCCGATTTGAATTGAGTCTCCGGTGTAGAATATTTTATAGGGAGGGATCAGGGTTTCCTTAAGCCCAATCGCCTGTGTCCTTTTATTCAGTTCCGAAAGCTTACTTTCGAACATCAGCGAGGACCGGGCCGTGATATACTGGTAGCGAAGCTCCTTCAGTTCAGTTTTAGTTTTTTCAATCTGCTTGTACATCCGCTCGGTATTGTATGTGTTTGCGATGTACAACAGTATCAGTATTGTAAGGTAGACCAGGAAGGGGAGATTGTCGACAACCGTTCTTTTCGACAGGTAATCACCTCCCAGGACATCCTGCACCCTTTTCCTGCCTTTATGGGATTTTTTTACAGGTTTTGCTTCGGGGGATGCCTCAGGTTCAGCTGTCTCAGGTTCAACTGTAACAGGATCCCGGGGACGATTTTCATAGGAAATGTCTTTCCATTCGGTCTCCGCCGGGTTTTCCTTCATTTTATTTCCCCTGAACTCACTCATATCTTTTCGGCAACCCTTAGTCTTGCACTTCTTGCACGGCTGTTCTCCCCGATTTCGTTTTCCCCTGCAACAACCGCTTTCCTGGTAATGATCCTCCAGGGGGAAAGCACATTTCCATAAAAATCCTTTTTCAGTTCACCTTCAAAATTTCCGGTCCTGAAATAGTATTTCACTATTTTATCTTCCAGTGAATGGTAGCTTATTACAGCCAGGCGGCCGTTGATTTTAAGCACTTCCAGGCAATGTTTCAGGAACTCTTCCAGCGTCTCCATTTCCTGGTTGACCTCTATCCTGAGTGCCTGAAAAACCTGCGCCAGGTATTTATTCTCTTTCCCTCTTTCGGCGCAGGTTTTCGCGATGGCCACAAGCTCAGTCGTGGATGCAATTTCTTTTTCCCTTCTCGCTTCAGCTATTCTGGAGGCAAGTTTCCTGGCATTCATGATCTCAGCGTATTTGCGAAAGAGCGCTGTAAGTTTTTCTTCAGGGTATGTATTAATAATGGTGTGAGCGGTGAGGGGCTTGCGACGGTCCATCCTCATGTCGAGTAAACCTTCGCTTCGGGTTGAGAATCCTCTGTCGGGGACATCGATCTGGTGGGATGAAACGCCCAGGTCGGCCAGGATGCCGTCGACCGGAGCCATTTTATGAAGGCGGAGGAAATTCTTCATAAACCTGAAATTGTGGTTTACAAAGGTGAAGCGGGGGTCGGTGAAGGCATTGACTGCGGCATCCTCATCCTGGTCAAACCCGATCAGTCTTCCATCCCCGAGTATTTTCAGTATTTCAAGGGAATGCCCTCCGCCCCCGAAGGTTGCGTCCACATAAATACCTCCCGGTTTAATGTCGAGAAGTTCTATGCATTCGTTGAGCAGTACAGGCTTATGATACATCGTCGCGGCTGTCGTTTTTATCCTGTTTGCCCATGACCTCTTCCGCCAGAACTGAGAAATCGGCAGGTTCATCGGTCATGAGTTTTTCATACCTATCCCTGGCCCAGACTTCAATCCGGTTGGAAAATGCAAACAGGACGACATCGCGTACGATACCGGCATAGCTTAACAACGACTTGGGGAGAAGAAGACGGCTGGCATTGTCAAGTGTGAGTTCCGTAGCACCGCGGTAAAAATACCTCGCGAAGTCCCTGTTCTTACGGTTATACAGGTTGAGGCGGTTGATCTCTTCACTGATGCCTTTCCATTCATTCATTGGATACAACACCAGGCAGTTCTCAAACCCCCTGTTGATGACAAACCTGTCCTGTGCTTCCTGGGAGATCTGTTTTTTCAGACCTGACGGAAGAATCACACGGCTTTTGTCGTCAAGCCTGCATTCGAATTCACCGATAAGATTGGTAACTTGGGTCATGATTTTAATACCAAAGCGCTAATATACGGTCAATTTTCCCACTTTTTCCCACTTTCACCCACTCGTGTTAATAACTTCTTTTTATTAACAATATTGTACGGAGGTTTTGTAAAATAGTTACTTTGTGAAATGCTTATTAGAGTAAGGAAAAAGAAAGTTATAAAAAAAGTGGGGTGTGGTGGGGGAATTTTTTTGAATACGGATTGTTAACAAAATCGGGAAGGGTGCTTCGCGCTGATGCGGGATGGGGGATAAGAGCGCTGCGCGCTGATGGGGGGTGAACCTGTTATTTTACAGGCCGGCGGATGATAAACTTATTGCTCATTGTAACAGAAGAGGCAAGCAAAGTTAACCTGGCGATGTAGGTTCCTTCGGGGAGATCGCCAACGTTGATAACCTCTGCAGTTGTGTATTCCATATGCCTGACTTCTTGTCCGAACACATTAATAAGGCTCAGCATCCCCTGAACGGAGATTCCTGATGAACCTGCATAAGGCGCCATGCCGTTTGTCATCAGTTCAATCCTGATTTCACGGATTGCAGGGTTGGGGAATACCTTGAGGTTCACCCTTGTTTTGTCATCCTGATGCTCTTCTATTCCAGGGATGCTGCCTTTGGTGAAGTAATTCAAACCTCCGCTGAAATTTCCGCACACCATATCATAATACTGCTGATCACTGAGATGCTCAAGAAACCCCGATGCCCTCCAGCCTATCCTGAGACTGTCGGCAGGGAGCCCGATCAGGAAGTTCAGGGAATCAATTTCGGAGAACCTGCCGTTCAGGTTGCCGTCAATCTTTGAATACAGATGCATTTTGCCTTCCTCGGATCCCGCAAGGAGGTATGTACGGTTGTTGATCCTGAAGAAATACGGGCTGCAATAACCGTAATATGACAGGTTATGGTTGGTGACATCAACTTTGCCCAGGCTGTCAAGAGTAAGGGTGAATTTCGGCTTGCCCGCGCTCCCTGTATTCCTGAAGTACCGAATGGTACCGTTCTGCTGACCAATGACGAGGTCGGCGAGGCCGTCACGGTCCAGGTCGAAAAACTGGGGTGCAGCGAATTGCCCGCTCCTGATTTGCTGGTAGTTCTTTTGAGGACTTCCGTATACGGGAATCCCTGCGCTGTCGCCCCTGCCCTGGAAGTAAATCAGACTCCCGTCCTCGCAACCGCACACCAGGTCGGTAATACCATCATTATTGAGATCATAAAAGGCGGGATATAATCCGTGAACATTGAGCCTTGAGGCATTTGCAAGGTCAGTGGTAAGCAAGCTGAATGCCGGCAACCGGCTGCTACCGGTATTTTTTAAATAAGCCAGAGAGGAAGTATTGTATGCGGTTAAAAAACCATTCACCAGTTGCGAGGAATCGAAATACCCATAATTTCCCGCCACGATATCAAACAGTCCGTCATTATTAAGGTCAACCGCGACCGGATTGGAAGCTGTACCAAAATCCAGCATATCCGCCTGGAAAAGATTGTCGGTCTGGAATACGAAATGCGGAGCCGAATTGCTCCCGGTATTTTTATAAAACCATACGCTCCTGGTATTTTCAGTATTATAGTAGGCCGGATCAAAAGGGGAAACGACCAGGTCTTTAATCCCGTCATTATCCAGGTCAAGGTATGACATGACAGGAAACGAGTTCAGGTTCACAGGCCGGTCATAAGAAGGGAACAGGGTGTCGACGCTGACCATAAATGCAGAATCTTTCGTGCCCCCGTTAATAAGCTCAATGATATTGGAGAAGTATACACCACCTGTAAGCAGGTCGCTCAGCCCGTCGCCGTTGAGATCGGTTGCAAGCATTGTCGAACCCATATGTTTTGGAGGGGAAGAGAGTTCAGGCACGGAAACCAGCCCGGCAGGATCTTTGTACGGACAGGGTGAGTTGAGTGTGATCTGGTCTCCGCCCGGGCTTTCCATGAACTTCCCCCAGCAATGGTCGGTAAGCTTGTAATACAGGCTGTCGCAGTTCCCGAAAGTTTCCATGGAGAGGTTTTTATGGTACTCCACGTAAGAGCCAAGGCCGAAGAAAGTCAGGAGGTCGAGGTCGCCGTCCCCGTCAAGGTCGGCAATGGCGGGATAATCGGCCGAAGTTACCAGTATCCCCACGAAACCCGTATAATACCAGGATTGCAAAAGACCTGTCTGAAGGTGAAAGCTCAGGCTACCCGAGGATGTGTTCCTGAAAACCCTTACCCCGCCGTTTGCATATGTAAAAATGTCCATCCGGCCGTCACAGTTATAATCGGCGGTGATCACCCATTCCTGTAATTCGGGTAGCTGAGATTCGTATTCAGGAGCATACCTGTATTTGATCTCACCCGGCCCGCCTTCGTTGATGAAAGTGAGTTTGCGGTTCCCGTGACGGTCAAATATCAGAAGATCGTTCAGGCCGTCAAGGTTAAGGTCAATGGAACAAAACTGGCAGGAATTCAATCCGCCGGCCCAGGTGTACTTCATTGGGCCCAAAGAAGATGTTTGTCCGTATGCCAGCTGGATGCAGGATAGCAGGATGAAAAAGGATGCAAGATGCAGGATGAGTCTTTTCATTTTTTCTGCGGATGTCGTGCCGCGGGCTACTTTGGCAAAATTACCCAAGAATTAACTACTTTTGCTTTCAAATCTGAAGAATGTCGAGAATTCTTGTTATTGACGACGAACAGAGCATACTGAGCACCCTCAGGGAAATACTGGAATATGAGAAGTTCAGGGTGGATGAGGCAAGGGATGGGGCCGAAGGACTGAAGCTTGCAAGGGAGCATCATTATGATGCCGTTCTCTGCGACATTAAAATGCCCAGGATGGATGGGATTGAGGTACTGAGCCAGCTCCTGAGTTTTTCCGAAACCCCGGTCATCATGATATCCGGACACGGAACCATAGAAACTGCCGTGGAAGCGATCCGCAAGGGAGCCTATGATTATATTTCCAAGCCGCTTGATCTGAACCGCCTGCTGGTGACTTTAAGAAACGCCATGGATAAAGGCAGGCTGATCAGCGAAACCAGGCTTCTGCGCAGGAAAGTTGGAATGAATTACGAGATGATAGGGGAGTCGGAAGCCATGAAAGGCATATGGGAGATGATACGCAAAGTGGCTCCCACCGATGCCAGGGTTCTTATTACAGGGGAAAACGGCACAGGCAAAGAGCTTGTTGCAAGGCACATCCATGCCCTGAGTAACAGGGCCGACGGGCCTTTTGTTGAAGTGAACTGTGCTGCGATCCCTTCGGAACTGATCGAGAGCAACCTCTTCGGCCATGAAAAAGGCTCATTCACATCGGCAGTAAAACAGCATAAAGGTGATTTCGAGCAGGCCGACGGGGGCACCATCTTCCTCGATGAGATCGGCGACATGAGCCTGAGCGCCCAGTCAAAGGTGTTGAGGGCGCTTCAGGATAACAAGATCACCAGGGTGGGAGGGGAAAAAGAAATTACCGTCGACGTTAGGGTGATTGCAGCTACGAATAAAAACCTCAAAGAGGAGATTCAGAATAAAAATTTCAGGGAAGACCTTTACCACCGTTTGAGCGTTATTATTATCGAGGTCCCTCCCCTGAGCCGAAGGATGGAGGATATCCCCCTCCTGGTGCAGCATTTCATCAACCAGTATTGCAACCAGCAGGGAAAGGCATTGCTGAATGTTGAGGAGGAGGCTATGGAGGCACTGAGGCTGATGAAATGGACAGGCAATATCCGCGAGTTGAAAAATGTTGCCGAGCGGCTTGTGATACTCTGCGAAGGCAGGGTGACAGGAGATGACATCCGCAGATACGCAAATCCGCTCTGAGAATGAAGAAGATCCTTTACATTAAAAGCGGGAATACCACGTTTTATGCCATTGACCAGGAGATACTGGAAGAAAAGTACCTGGTGGTGCCTTACCTTTTACCGAAAAACCAGAGGGGATTGAAATTCGTCGTCAAGATGATCTCACTGGCGGTGTTTCTTATTAAAAATCAGAGACATACTTCGGCTTTTATTACCTGGTTTGCCGATTACCATGCGGCTGTGATTGTTTTTTTGGGGAGACTGCTTGGGATAAAAACAATCATCTTCGCAGGGGGGCAGGAAGCTGTGTGTTACCCTGAACTTAAAAAAGGAGTTTACTGTAAAAAATTCAGGGGATCATGTGTTAAATATGCACTGCGGAATGCAACTCACATAATCCCAAATCATAAGTCCCTTATATGGCATGAGAATTTTTATTATTCAGCCGGGGGTAAAAAGGACGGGATTAAGTATTATATCCCGGATATTAAAACTCCAATGACCATTATATCAAACGGTGTGGATACTTCGAAATTTTACCGCGATCTTTCGATCGTTAAGGAGCCTGACAGGATACTTACTGTTGGCACTATGGGGGGCCTCACCGATTTTTATAACAAGGGGTTTGACCTGTTCATTGAGCTGGCCAGGCGGATCCCCGATAAAAAGTTTACCCTGATAGGATTCCGAAAAGAGTTCATGCCCTGGATAGAGGAGAATTACAGGCTGAGCGGGATTCCCAACCTGGAAATTATTTTGTTTTTTTGCCCCGATGATGTGCTTTTTATGAATTACAACAGGGCGAAAGTTTTTGTGCAGGCATCGATAACCGAGGGCATGCCATTCACCTTAAATGAAGCCATGCTTTGCGAGTGCATCCCGGTTGGATCTGATGTGAACGGGATTCCCGATGCCATCGGCAACAGCGGTGTGATCGTAAAGAAGCGTTCGGCAGATGAACTGGAGCAAGCTGTCAGGCAGGCTCTTCAGATGAATACAGCCGCTGAGGCCAGGCAATGTGCCCTGGATAACTTCTCCATGCCAAAGCACAGGCAGAAACTACTGGAACTTTTTGAGCAAATAGTATAACGACATCCGCAGACATTAAGTAAATTTCATTCAGCAAGCATCCGATGATATCCAGGCAATTCTTTAAATCCTCATTGATATACTCTCTCATTGGTGCTCTGCCATACACCACGGGTGTTATCCTGATCCCTTTTTTTACAGCCCGGCTCACTCCTGAACAGTTCGGGATCAATGCCATCTATTTCACCCTGATGTATTTTGTGCAGCTTGTTTCCTCGGCAGGGTTGGACACATACATTGGTGTAAATTATTTTCAGCAGAAAGATGATAAAAGGAAGCTGAGCGAATTCATAGGAACGGTTCTGATTGTTCTGATTACCTTGGGCACGGCTGTTTTTTTCATCATGCTGGCCGGGGGGAACCTCCTGTTCAGGGTCATTTTCAGGGGCGACACAGCCCTTCAGTTTTTCCCTTTCGGCATGATAACCGTGTTTTCGGCTATCTTCAACGGTTTTTTCAAGACGTATTCCAACCTGCTGGTCAATCAGCAAAGGCCCGAAAGATTTTTCTGGCTTAACATTTCGAATTTTATTATAACCCTGGCCGCCTCACTGGCTATTCTGTATTCCTATCCTTATACACTCAGCGGACCTATCATCGGCAGGCTTGTGCCGGCCGTCGTCTCCTGCCTTGCCTCCATATTGATGCTTACCGGGGAATACGGCTTAAAGTTCAGCCGCAAACACCTGAACGGAATGCTTGCTTTTTGCGGGCCCATGATTATTTACGGAGCCATGATATGGGTGGTGAATTACATAGACCGGTATGTTATAAAATACTTCATGATTGATCCGACCTATGTAGGAATTTTTGATTTTGCCGTAAAGCTCAGCATGGGTATCGCGCTGATCCATACAGGCCTGGTTAATACCATACAGCCGAAAGTTTTCAATATATGGAAGGATAAGGGTTTAAAAGAAAGCACAAGCGATGTAAACCGTTATTATAATGCATTTACAGCCATTACTCTTTTAGTACTGCCGCTTGTAACGATTGCCATTCCCCTGCTGGTTCCCCTGGTGATCAGAAACCACATTTATTACCAGGCATTTGCTTTTATCGGGATATTATGCCTCGGATACGCCACCAGCCCTGCATTTTATCTTTTTTTGGCCCCTGTCTTCTATTTTAAGAAAACCAAGGTTCTGCCCAAGGTGTTTCTGTATTCGGCCGTGATACAGCTTGTTATGAGCAGTTTACTGGTGTGGAAATTCGGGCTTATGGGAGCAGTCTTCTCTAATTTCTTGATCAAACCCATACAGGCATTCTTCCTTTTTTACGAAAGCCGGAAATTTTTCACTTATCACCTGAACCTTTGGAAGCTGATTTACCTGCCTGCTCTGGTAATTATAAGCGGGCTGCTGCTTTACAGCTTTTCGCCGGACAAGACCGGCCTCATCCCCGGATGCATTCAGTTATTGATAACATTTGTGCTGGTTTATCTTTCCTACAGAAGGGAGTTGACGCAGCTGGTTTTGACAATCCTGAAGAGAACAGCAGTTTAAGCTTATCCTTTACGGTATTCTTCCACGGCTTCATGCCCGGCAACCCTTATGCTGGCATTGAGTTCAAATCCGATTAGAAGTACCAGCGCATTGGAATAAATCCACAGCATGATCACCAGGAGTGTTCCTATAGAGCCATACAATGCATTGTAACGGGAAAAGTTATCCACATAAAAATTAAAACCCTGGGTTGTCAGAACAATAAGGAGTGTGGATAATGTTGAACCCGCCGAAATGAACCTGAAGCGGTCTTTGCGCGAGGGTGCAAGGTAGTACATAAATGAAATTGCCAGAAACAGCAGGGCCAGTATAATCAGCCATCTCAGGACCTGGAGAAGGAAGATAAAGAAATGAGCATTGACAATGATATCGGGAAGAGCGAGTTTAAGAAGTTTAAATCCGAAAGTCATCAGCCCGATGGAAATGATCAGCAAAAAGGAAATAATAATGACCAGGAAGAAAGCTACAATATATTGTTTCACTGTTGTACGGGATTCGATATCATGATACGTATTATTAAAAGCCTCGATCAGGCTTTTCATCCCTTTTGTCGAGAAATAAAGGGCAAGTAAAAAGTTCAGGATCAGTACGCCGCTTCTTGGCCTCGTTATAATATCGGTGATGGTTTCCTTTACCGAAGCCCAGACTATATCGGGCATAAAGTCCTCGATCAGGTTCAAAAGGGTTAGCTGGAAATTTGCAATGGGGATAAACGGGATTATTGAAAACAGGAACATAAGGAAAGGAAAGACCGCAAGGAAAAATGAGAACGAAATAGCCGAAGCCCTGTTGGCGATATAACCCTGCTGCATTCCTTTGATAAAGAAACCGAACACATTGAAAAGGGGGAGGCCGTCAAAACCCGGAAGAATGATCTTTTTTGACAGCCCTGTAAGAAATTTTATAAACCTTAGGTTGAGGAATTCCTGTATCATTTTTCAATTAACCTCCTGGAAACTGGATGGTTTTACTTTGCTTTTACCGGTCATGAGGTTGTTAAAAGCTTCTTCGCTTTTATTTTCCATCACGGCAAGCGTGGTGTTTACGCATGAAACAATATATTTCTTTTGCTTCTGAAAATGGATGAACATGGCAGCAAGGTTCACTGCAGCTTCTATCCCTTTCGGGTTCCTGAAAATGACCTTGAAAAACATTTTCCAGTATTGCAGCCCGGTTTCCCTTGAGAATCCTGCCTCTTTGCAAACGCGCAAAAAGGATCGCATATAGATCAGCCAGGTTGAGAAGTCGGGTTTATGCCGGTACTTCGTTTTTATATTCAGTCCTGTATAGATAGCCCGCTTATAATAATTAGCCGGAGTGTAAACTGTTTTGAGAACTTCGATGTAATTTTTAAGGATTTCCGATCTCGGGATCAGGGTGGCAAAGTTAAGTCCGCTGGTCGACTGGTCTATATCGGTATCGCTGACTGTTTGGGCTGCCATGTGAAACAGCCTTCCTTCAGCCTCCAGCCGTCGGGTAAGCTGGGTGTTTGGCAGGGCATACAATAATCCGATCATAGCCATGCAGATGCCCGATTCCTGTATCGAATTGATCATATTCGAAGCGATCTGCCTGCTTTCACTGTCGAAGCCAATGATATAACCCCCGTTACTCACTATTCCGTATGAAAGGATCTTGCTCACTGCATCCTCAACCGGTTTATTCACATTCTGATTTTTATTGTTTTTCGCCAGCGTTTCGTTCTCTGGGGTTTCGATACCGAGAAAAACATACCTGAAGTCGCAATCCTGCATGAGCTGCAGAAGTTCGTCATCATCGGCCAGGTTTACCGAGGCCTCCGTGGTAAAGTAAAAGGGGTATTTTCGTTCTTTTGTCCATGCCCTGACTTCCAGCAATAATTCCTTGACCTTTTTCCTGTTACCAATGAAATTATCGTCGACCATGTCGATATGGCCTCGGTAACCCAGGTCATACAGGGTTTGAAGTTCCTTAAGTATCTGCTCGTTTGTTTTAAACCTGGGGGTGCGTCCGAAAAGTTCGATCACGTCGCAGAATTCGCAGTTGAAAGGGCATCCGCGGATAAACTGCATGCCTATCATGATATAATCGCGGAAACGGATCAGGTCGTATCGGGGGATGACTGCTTCCAGCATATTGGTGCGCTCCCTGGAAGCGTAAGTTCCTGAAGTAATACCCGCTTCGAGATCTTTCAGGAACATGGGAATTGTGATCTCTCCCTCGCCAAGCACAAGAAAATCAGCGTCTTTGTACAAAAGAGGCTGGGAGGTAGGATCGGGGCCGCCAACCACCACCACTCGGTTCAGATCATGAGCCCTCCTGATAAATTCCAGCATGCTTTTTTGCTGGGGAAGCATACCTCCTGTAAGAACAATATCGGCCCACAGCAGGTGCTCATCAAGCAGGTGCTCAACATTTTCGTCGATAAGCCTGAAAGTCCACTGTTGTGGCAGAAGAGCGGCCACGGTAAGCAAACCCAGGGGTGCCGCAGGGTACCTGGCACCAACAATGTCACAGACGTCCTGGTAATTCCAAAAACTAAAAGCTGAAAATTTTGTCTGGACAAGCAAACATTTGGTGGGGCCTGTAAATAGATCCCTCATGTATATCCCTTCTCAATAAGAACAATTCAATATAACAATAAAATAAAACCTCTGAAACCGGCTCAAAATAAGCAGCTTCGGAGATTTTATGTTTGTGGAGCTGGGGGGATTCGAACCCCCGTCCAAACAGGCAGCAAAACTGCTTTCTACATGCTTAGCCAGCGGTTGATTGTCGGGAGAAGGATGGCCCGTGGCAAACCGGCCTAAACCTTAGTTCCTTAATTTTCGGATGTTCATCGGAACCTTGAACAACCTATCCCATCATTTTTGATGCCTCTGTCGGAACGCCGGTGGGACGGGCTTCCCGGGAGACAACTGTTGACTAATCTCTAAGATTAGGCAGCCAGTCTGTAAGCGAAGTTATCGCCGTTTATTGTTTGTGCGGATTCGTATTTACGGGACTGATCCTCGAACTCCCGGCATGCTTACAATCCCACTTCCCTGCTGTCAAAACCGGTCAACCCCAGTAAATGTAAGGAAAAAGGACTGCAAATATACGAAAAAAGAAGGCTGTTTGCTGATCTATTATAGCTCTTTATATCAGCAACTTGAAATTTGACTTATCGTTCCTCAAGCTCGAGGATGGTACTAACGAACCTTGAAATATCATACTTCTCGGTAAAAATCTTAAACAATTCGGCAATAATCGGAAATCTCTGCCCGTCCCCTGACTCCCTTACCATCTTTTCATAAAAAATAATGGCAGCTGTTTTTCCTTCAAGCACCAGTTCATGTGAAACATGTTCTGTGAAAAACCCCTTGCCGATTAAAAGACCCAGTGTACGGTTGCGGCTAAGGTCATTGAGAGCGGTGAGAGTGAAATCCCCGTAACCGCAATATTTGAAAATGGTTTCTTCCTTCCCTCCGAAGTGAAGCATGATGTTCATCATCTCCCTGAATGCCCTGGTAAGGATAAGGAAACGAAGGTTGGGAGAATTGAACTGGGCATCGACGATACCCAGCACAATGGCATAAATGTTTTTTAGGATGCTCAGGATTTCAACCCCCTGAATATCCTCGCTGTAATCCAGGTAAATGGTAGAACCTTTAAATAATGACGAAACCTGTTCAGCGATATCCATGCCCGGATGCCCCAAAGTAAAACCGGTAGGGATACGGTTAATGATTTCCTTGGCAAAGCTGGGACCTTTTAATGTACAGACCGGGTTGATGAAATTCTTCTTAAGGCATTCAACAACCGTACTTTCCTTGCATCCAAACCCTTTTGCCAGGTTGACAAGGATTGCGTTTTCGGGAATCCCGGCCCTGATCGATTTGAGATAATCCAGCATGACAACCGAAGGAATAGCCAAAAAGACCACCGAGGATCCTTTCAACTGGTAAATATCGGTAGTGGCCCTCAGTTCATTGTGGAGATGATGGCCAGGGAAATACCGGGCATTGATGTGCTGTTCATTTATAGACCTGACAACATTCTCCTCGATAGAGATCAGCATAACTTCGGCTGAACCATTTTCCGATAAGATGTTTCCAAGGGCAGTACCGATGGTCCCTGCTCCGATTATAGCAATCTTATTATTTCCTTTCATCAGTTTTATCAGTTAAATTCTTTAGGAAATGCTGCAAAACGTATGGTTATTGATGCTCCCGGCTGGCGCTTGATCTCACACCTGGCCTCCAGCTGTTCAATGAGTATTTTTATGATCTGGGAGCCTGTGGATGTGTTATTCTCAAATGAGAAGTTTTCGGGCAGGCCCACTCCGTTATCCCATACTTTCAAAATGTAATAAATCGATTCCAGGCTGCTTTCTAAACCCCTGTCGGTATTGTCAAGATGTAGATCGATCCATACATCTCCATGTGCATTGTTCGGGAAAGCATATTTAAAGGCATTGGTGAGAAGTTCATTTACAATGAGACCCAGCGGCAGGGCAATTTCAATCCTGGCGGCACACTCCTGGACCAATGTATGGATAGTGATATTAGGTTTGCTGAACGCGCTGCTGATTATGCTGGTCAGGCGGTCGAGATAGGGCCCAAGCGGGATTGCATCAATACTCTGGCTGTGGTATAATTGCTCATGTACAAGCGACATGGTCCTGACCCTGAGCTGCAGGTCAATGAGAGGCATATCAAGCGTATTGGCTCTTGTAAACTGCTTTTGCAGTTCCATAAGACTGATCAGTATCGCGAAATTGTTTTTAACCCTGTGATGGATCTCATAAAGCAATACTTCTTTTTGCCTTTCATTTTCGGCCAACTGCTCCTCATAACGCATCCGGTCCGAAATATTCCTGACTACTGTCACCAGTTCATAAACCTCCCCGCTTAAAGGGTCAAATAAAGGATTTATATGGTTTTCAACCCAGAATGAGGTACTGTCCTTTTTCCTGGCCTTATACACCAGGGTTTGGGGATTTTTGCGTTGCAGTATGGATTCCAGGGAGGATTTGACCTGTTTTCGGTACGTAAGGTCGACTACTTCAAAGGAATCGGGCCGGGTAGTAAGTTCTTCTTCAGTAAAACCATACATCGAAAAACAGCTGGGCGACACAAACCTTCTTTTCAGGTTCCTGTCGAATAATGAAATAACATCAGGTGAATTCTCGGCCAGGAAACGATATTGATTCTCGCTCTCCTCGTAATGGCGTTCTGCTTCTATATGCTCCCTGATTTCATTTTCCAGCTTGAAGTTCAGCACCTGTAGCTCCTTTTCCGATCTCTGGGTCCTCCTGGTTAGCACATGTACTATCATCCCAACAATCAGTGTCAGGAACAGGATAAGCCCTATAAATATCATTTGCAGCCTGTGGTTCCTTAATTCAAGCATCAGGGCATCGTTTTGATGCGAAAGCAGGTTGTGGGTATATTCAATATCATGAACCGAATGTTCGGCTTCCAGGGTATGAATGGCAACTTTGTTGCGGTCCTCAATTCCCTTCAAATGATAAGTGAAATACTCCTGGTAATGCTCAAGGCTGAGTTTGTAATTTTTTTGCAGGCTGTAACAATTGGCGAGCAATTCATGGGCCTCATCAATTAGAATCGTGCGTTTTTCGGGAATACTCTGCTGAAGCCCCATCCTGAGAAAATACACGGCAGAATCATATTTTCCCACTTCCATATATGAACCCCCTACATTTATTATCGAGGAAGCGATCAGGCCTTTATAACCGCTGATCAAGCGTTCATTATATGCTTTCCGGTTGTAATTTAAAGCAAACTGCTTGTTGCCCAGAACTGAATAGGCATGGGCAATCCTGGTATTGAGAACACTGAGCTCATTCAGATCATCAAACTTACCGAAAATGTCAACCGCTTTCTGATACATGAAAATTGCACTGTTCAGCTGCTTTAACTGAATCAGGGCATCTCCTATGAGTTTATCAGATCTTCCAATATTAATTATGTCCTTTAACTTCAGGCTATACCCTATGCTTTTATAAAAACAGTCGATCGCTTCCCAGTAATTACCCTTGCCCATCTCAACCAGGCCTTTTGACTGATGGAGCAATGCCAGCTTTTCAGGATTTCTGAACCTGTTTGAAATAAAATTGGCTTTGTTGAGATATGGTTCTGCCCTGTATGGATCCTTCAGCCTTAAAAACATGTCCGCTATGGACAGGTTTACACTGATCTCGTTTCCGAAATCATGAAGCCCCTGGTAAACATCCAGGCTCATGAAAAAATATTCGAGCGATACAGGATAATTATCCTGATTCATGTTGGCCAACCCGAGATTATATAATGCCAGCGCCTCACCCTCCAGGTAATGACAGCTTCTGGCAAGGCTTAAACTCTGGCTCGACAGTGATTTGGACAAAGGAATTTCCTGATAGCTTAATTTTCTTGCCAGGATATTAAGGGAATCAACCTGCCTGATGATAGAAGGGAGTTCCGGTTTATCTTCCGTGGCAACCGAGATTTTTCCGGTTAAACAGAAGACCAGGATAATGAGGAAAAACCTTAAAGATCTCATAACCCTCAGGATTATTTGCTTTTCCTGTAAATACCTACCAGGTAGCTGCTGATAGCGGCTGAGTTGTATTTTCTTAATCCCCGGAACCTGAATGAAAAAATAACTGTCAGAACCTGGATGAGGAAATAAATCAGACGGTTGACCAGGCTCTTTTTTTCGAGTTTCTTCATGTTCAGGGGTTCAAAACCTCCTATATAGGCCCGGTATAATATTTCCAGGCCAAACTTCTTTTCAAACCCGCTCCAGGTTCGCACATCCATTATCTTCATATTGTGGGTGAGGAACATGGAAGGTGCCAGCCTTTTTAGTACCGGTTTATAGACTCCCGAGTAGTTTGGTACTCCCAGCAACAGGATGCCACCGGGCCTGACCAGTTTTAAGTGGCTTTCGACAACAGGCACAGGATCATCAAAATGTTCGATGAACCCAAGTGAAAATACGATATCGAACAAGGGGAGGTCCGAGTTGTCGGCAAACAGGTCACGTTCATAAACCTGCACTTCATAACCGGCCCTGGAAAAAGTTTCGAGGGTCTGTTCATTTCCGGCCTTTGAGTAATCAAGCGAATGCCCTTCATACCCGAATCGCCTCACCAGATACAGCAGGTATTCGCCTTTTGCTCCTCCGATTTCCAGTATTCTGAGTCCTTTTGTTTGGGGCAGCTGACCGTTGAAAACATTCAGCAGTTCCAGGAAACTGAGGTTGGGCCTTTTGTTTTTTCTTTTGCCGGTATCCTTTTCCCAGTAGGTTTCCCAGAAGTTTACACCTGTGAGTTTCTCAGAGCTCATGAAATGAAGATGTCTTTCTCAATGATTATAACGCAAAGTTAGAAAAATATGGTGTCTTGCGGAAGTCTGTTCTTTATTCTTATTTTTGCCGGGAATTAGTAAGATTATGGAAGTCAAGAACACTAAAGTCCTCGTAACAGGAGCGGGAGGTTTCATTGCAAGCCATCTTGTTGAAGCATTGCTTGAGAGGAATTGCGAAGTAACGGCCCTGGTGCACTATAACTCTTTCAACCGCTGGGGATGGCTTGATTATTTTCCCGTGAACCTGAAGAAGGAACTGAACGTTTTCAGCGGTGATATAAGGGATCCCAATGGAGTGCGTGAAGCCATGAGCGGATGCGAGATTGTATTCCACCTTGCCGCCCTGATAGGGATTCCCTATTCCTATCATTCTCCCGATGTGTATATTGACACGAACATCAAGGGTACCCTCAATATCTTACAGGCTGCACGGCAGTCAAACGTGAAAAAGATCATTCATACCTCGACTTCCGAGGTGTACGGAACCGCACAGTTTGTCCCGATTACCGAAGAACATCCGGTAAATCCCCAGTCACCCTATGCTGCTTCAAAAGCCGGGGCCGATTTCCTGGCTCTGACCTTCTACCGATCTTTCCACACACCCGTAATCGTTGTGCGACCTTTCAATACATACGGCCCACGGCAGTCGGCCAGGGCTATCATCCCAACCATCATTACACAGATACTTGCCGGAAATACCAGGATCAACCTTGGTTCCCTGAGCCCTACAAGGGACCTTAATTTTGTAAAGGACACTGCAAACGGCTTTATCATGGCTGCCGAAAGCGAAACTGCAATGGGGGAAGTTGTGAACCTCGGCAGTAATTATGAAATTTCAATCGGGGACCTTGTGAATAAAATAGCCGTAATCATGGGTAAAACCATTGATATCGGAAGGGAATCAGCAAGGATACGCCCCGAAAAATCAGAAGTTGAACGCTTGTGGGCCGATAACCGTAAAGCCAGTGAATTGTTCGGATGGTCGCCGGAATATGACCTCGACAAGGGCCTTGCCGAAACCATCAGGTGGTTCAGCGCCCCGGGAAACATGCAATTTTATAAACCTGATCTTTATAATATATAGACAGTATGAAGGCAGTAATTCTTGCCGGCGGAAAGGGTACACGGCTGAAACCGTATACCACCGTTATACCTAAACCTCTGGTCCCGGTTGGGGAAAGGGCCATCATCGACATCCTGATTTCGAGACTTGTAAAATGCGGGGTTGACGAAGTGTTTATCTGCCTCAATCATTTTGCCGAAATAATCATGGCCTATCTTGGCGACGGATCCAAATTCGGCATAAAGATCAACTATTCCCTCGAAGACGAACCCCTGGGAACCGTTGCGCCCATCAGTCTTATACAGGGCCTGCCCGAAGACTTCCTAGTTATGAATGGGGATTTGCTTACCGACCTTGATTTCAGGAAATTATTTTCAACCCATACCGAGCAAAAGTCCCTGCTCACAGTGTCGACTTACCACCGTACAACAAAAATTGATTTCGGGGTGCTCGAACTGGATGCAAAAGATAACAAGGTGACAGGGTTCCGTGAAAAACCGGAGTATTCATTCAATGTTAGCATGGGTGTATACGCCATGAACCGCAAAGTACTGGAATATGTGCCCCTTCACAAACCTTTTGGTTTCGACAACCTGATGCTTTGCCTGCTTGAAAAGAAAATTCCAGTGAGCGTTTTCCCTTATAACGGCTACTGGCTGGATATAGGCCGGCCCGATGATTATGAGAAAGCCAATGAAGACCTGGTAAAATTCCCCTCGCTTTTTTGAAAAAAATACTGGTTACCGGCTCCGATGGATTCATGGGCAGGGTTTTGGTAAAACGCTTGCGCGCCGAAGGTTTCGATGTGACAGGACTGGACCTTGCCCAGGGGGATATTACGGATCCTTCATGCTTTGAAAAAATCGGGGAAACAGGGTTCTTTCACGTGATCCACCTGGCAGGCAAGACCTTCGTCCCCGACAGCTGGAAAGATCCGGCGGCTTTCTACAGGATCAACCTTACGGGTACGGTGAACGTACTTGAATTCTGCCGCAGAACCGGGGCCGGACTTACCTATATCAGCTCATACCTTTACGGTTCGCCCGAATACCTGCCTGTAGACGAAAACCACCCCGTTAAATCCTATAACCCATACAGTCACAGCAAGCTCCTTGCTGATAATACCTGCCAGTTCTATGCCCTGAATTTCAAACTCAGAATTTCAGTCCTTCGTCCTTTCAACGCTTACGGACCCGGTCAGCCTTCACATTTCATAATTCCCGAAATCATCCAGATGGTAAAGGATCCCTCGGTTTCGGAAGTTCAGGTAATGGATCTCAGACCCAGAAGAGATTATGTTTATATTGATGACCTGGTGGATGGCATTTTCCGTACCATAGCTGGAGAACCGGGGATTTATAATATAGGCAGCGGCCAGTCGGTGAGCGTGGAAGACCTTATCAAAACAGTGATGAGGCTGAGCGGGATCAACAAACCTTACAAAGCAAAGGGCGCCGAAAGGCAGAATGAAATATTTGACCTTTATGCAGGTATTGAAAAGGCCAGGCATGCACTCGGATGGCAGCCGAAAACAACTTTTGAAGAAGGCCTTCTCAAATGCATCAATCCCTGAGTGCTTTCAGGCTCATATCAAGGCTTTGGATATGATGGGTAAGCGCTCCCACTGAAATAAAATCAACGCCGGTCGCGGCATAATCTCTGATATTGGTTTCATCAATACCTCCCGATGCTTCCATCTCAAACCGTCCACCGATGAGCTCTACAGCCTTTTTTAGGTCAGAGGACGAAAAATTATCCAGCATGATGCGATCAACCTCTCCATGTTCAAGAACCTGCTGCAGCTCCGAAAAATTCCTTACCTCGATTTCAATCTTCAGGGATTTATTCATTGCTTTAAGATATATCTGAACCGAATCGATCGCCCGGTCTATACCGCCTGCAAAATCCACATGGTTGTCCTTGATCATGATCATGTCATAAAGGCCAAACCTGTGGTTGAGCCCTCCTCCCGTCCTTACCGCATATTTCTCGATCTCCCTGAGCAAGGGAGTGGTTTTCCTGGTATCGAGGATCTTTGCCGGGTACCCTTCGGTGAGCCTGACCAGCCTGTGGGTGGCTGTTGCAATGCCGCTCAGCCTTTGCATGAAGTTAAGGACAAGCCTTTCACATTGCAGAATGGAAGAGACTGCTCCCTCCACTTCAAATGCAATGTCGCCTTTGCTTATAACATCACTGTCATGCAGTATGGGTTTCATCAGTAATTCAGGATCCACATGGGCGAAGATCTTTTCAGCGACTTTCATCCCGCAGAGTATCCCATCGGCTTTGATGATCAGTTTTGCCCTGCCCCGGGCCGATACCGGAATTGTGGAAGCCGTGGTATGATCCCCATCGCCTATGTCTTCGGCCAAGGCCTTTGTGATAATATCGTCCAGTTTCATGTTCTTTATTCTGACTGAATATGCAATTGACAAATACGGTAATCCCCTTTGCTTTTGCGCAGCAGGAAATACAGGCTGTACTTCTTTCCCCCAGCGGTTATAGAGCCCATGGTATATTTTGAACCATCGGGAGAATTGCCTTCCCGGTTTACCGAAACGCTGCTCACCGGCTTATTGCTGAAAAAATCCTTTACGATCCTTGAAGCCTGTGTCTTGCTGTAAAGTTCCTTAAAACCGGGGATGCTCAGATCGACCATCTCGCTGAAATATTTTCCCAGCTCAGCAGGATTCCCTTTTTTAAAGACGTCAATAATTTCTGAAGACGGATTGTCCTGGGAGAACAGGGATACTGACATCAGCATACATGAAAAAATAATTACGGCTGGCAGCCTGACCATATTTTTATTTTTTTCAAAATTAATGTTTTTAAGAATCCCGATATTTGCCAAAGCCGAAAAGCTTGATCGCATGAAGATACGATTTATTGTCATCGGGAAAACTGATGAAGGATATTTAAAGACCGGGATCAACGAATATATCACCCGCCTGAAACGTTATATCCAGGTAGATTATACAGAAATCCCAGCCCTGAAAAATGCGTCTTCACTGACCATTCCCGAACAACAGTCGCGTGAACAGGAGATACTGGAAAAGCAACTGCATCCGGGCGAGACCGTGGTCCTTCTCGATGAGCACGGGCGGCAGCTTACATCGCCTGAACTGGCAGCGTACATGAACCAGCGCATGGTCTCGGGAATTAAATCCCTGGTATTCCTTACAGGGGGACCATATGGCTTTCATAAAGATTTTAAAAAACCTAAGTACGATATGATCGCACTTTCGAAGATGACCTTCTCCCACCAGATGGTAAGACTGGTATTTGCAGAGCAGCTGTACCGCGCCTTTACTATATTGAGAAACGAATCATACCACCACGAATGAAGCCATGCTCAAGGCTTCCGTTAACATTTTTTTAACGCTGTGGTTAACAAATATTAACAAGGACGATTTTAACAGCTCGCTGAGCTTTTATACATTTGCAGCATCAAATTTTTACATATATGGTTGAGACGGATATTAAAGCCCTGAATGAGCGGATCCAAAGGGAAAGCGCTTTCGTGGATATGATCACCATGGAAATGCATAAAGTGATCATTGGTCAGAAACATATGATTGAACGCCTCCTGATCGGTTTGCTGGCGAACGGGCATATCCTCCTTGAAGGAGTTCCCGGGCTGGCAAAAACCCTGGCCATTAAAACCCTGGCTAGTACAATCGAGGCAAAATTCAGCCGTATTCAGTTCACCCCTGACCTTTTGCCAGCCGACCTTGTCGGGACCCTGGTTTACAGCCAGAAGAAGGAGGAATTCCAGGTTCGTAAGGGGCCTATTTTCGCCAATTTTATCCTGGCGGATGAAATAAACCGTTCCCCGGCCAAGGTCCAGAGTGCGCTGCTGGAAGCAATGCAGGAAAGGCAGGTTACCATAGGTGATCAAACGTTCATGTTGCCCGAGCCCTTTTTGGTTCTTGCTACCGAGAACCCTATTGAGCAGGAAGGTACTTACCCTCTGCCCGAAGCACAGGTCGACCGTTTCATGCTGAAAGTGATCATCAATTATCCCGATAAGAAAGAGGAGAAACTGATCATCCGCCAGAATATCAGCAATGAAATTGCCATGGCAAACACCATTATCAAGCCTGTCGACATTCTCAGGGCAAGAGCTGTTGCAAGGGAAGTTTACCTTGATGAAAAAATAGAGAACTATATCACGGATATTGTTTTTGCGTCGCGTTTCCCGGCCGATTATAAGCTCAAGAAATTCGAGGGACTGATCAGTTACGGGGGTTCACCAAGGGCAAGTATCTACCTTGCGCTGGCATCCAAAGCGTATGCATTTATAAAACGCCGCGGGTACGTTATTCCTGAAGATATCCGTGCTGTTGCTCACGACGTAATGCGCCACCGCATCGGGCTAACCTACGAAGCCGAAGCGGAGAACATCACATCCGAAGACATCATTAACGAGATTTTAAATACGGTAGAAGTACCATAACCGAATCAGTAAACAGTGAACAGTGACTGGTGAACAGTCACTAGTCACCAGTCACCAGTCACAATTCTATGGAATCAGCCGAACTCTTTAAAAAGGTCAGAAAGATCGAAATAAAGACCAGGGGTCTGTCGAACCAGATTTTCTCGGGACAGTACCACTCAGTCTTTAAAGGGAGAGGCATGGCCTTCAGCGAAGTGAGAGAATACCAGTTTGGTGACGATATCAGGAATATTGACTGGAATGTGACCGCCCGTTTCAACCACCCTTATATCAAAATATTTGATGAAGAAAGGGAGCTGACCGTGATGATCATGATCGATGTGAGCGGATCCAACCACTTCGGCACCCGTAAAACCCTGAAAGAAGAACTTATCACCGAGATAGCAGCCGTGCTTGCATTCAGCGCCATACAGAACAACGATAAGGTAGGGGTGATCTTTTTCAGCGACATCATCGAAAAATTCATCCCGCCCAAAAAAGGCCCCTCCCATATACTCAGGATCATAAGGGAGCTTGTTGATTTCAGGCCTCAGCAAAAGGGTACAAACCTTACAGAACCCCTGAGGTTCCTTACAAACGCGATTAAAAAGCGTTGTACAACCTTTGTCATCTCCGATTTTATTGACCACGGTTTTGTGGATGCCATAAAAATAGCGAACAAAAAGCATGACTTGATTGCAGTGCAGATCTTTGATGAGAGGGAAACAAACCTCCCGGATGTGGGGATGATCAGGGTGAAAGATGCGGAATCAGGGGTTCAGCAATGGATTGATTCATCCGATTTCAGGCAGAGAGCCTATTTTAAGAAACGGAACGACGACCACCAGGCTTTTCTTAATGATACCTTTCTTAGAAGCGGTGTCGACTGGGTGAAGATCAGGACCGACCAGGATTATGTAAAACCACTGATCAACCTGTTTAAAAAACGGGGGGCAAGAAAATAAACTGATGCGGAACATATATATCATCGGTATTGTGTTTATCCTCCTGCTGGGGCAGCCGGCATGGTCACAAAACGTTAGCGCCACTTCCCGGCTTGATTCCAATGCCATGCTCATTGGCGACCACCTGGGGCTGAAATTGCAACTGAACTGCCCGGCCGGGACCCAGGTCATCTGGCCGTCTTTTAACGATACAATTCTTGGTAAAATAATTGTAATCGGGCGTTCAAAGGTTGATACCAGCTTTTCAAAAGATAAAAAGTCACTGACCCTTACCCAGAAAATCAACCTGACATGTTTCGACTCGGGTTTCTATACTTTTCCCGAGATACCGTTCCGGTACAGGCTTCTTCCTGATACCTCGGTGAAAACCGCCCTAACAGGAATGAGCATGCTTAAGGTCAACACTATAAAAGTTGACACGACCCAAGTGTTCAAACCCATCAAGGGGCCTTTAAGGATCCCCATCACCTTTCTTGAGATTTTACCGTATATTCTTTTAGCTCTTGCACTGATCGCCCTTGTATTCATCCTTATCTGGTACGTCAATAAAAGGAGAAAACATGAGCCCCTGATCAGCATCAGGCCCAAAGTCAGGCTTCAGCCGTATGAAAAAGCATTGCAGAACCTTGAAAAACTGAGGACCAGGAAAATGTGGCAGGAAGGGCATGTTAAGGAGTACCACAGTGAACTTACCGATATTCTCAGAACTTACATAGAGGAAGGATTCGGCATCCCGGCCATGGAAAGCACCACCTACGAAATTGTTGGCAAACTCAGGCAGGATTCAGTGTTTGCCCGGCCTCTTATTGATAAGGTTGACCAGATACTTCAGAATGCCGATATGGTAAAATTTGCAAAATTCACACCGCTTCCGCAGGATAATGAGAATGCATTGAATGCAGGTGTGGAATTCGTAAACCAGACAATCAAACCCCTGGCCAGTGAACCTCAGGTTGAAACAATGAACCGGACAACACAAAAACCTCAATCGTAACAAGGTATGCACGGACTCACATTTGCAAACCCGGGTTTTCTTTTCCTGCTGCTGATTGTTCCTGCACTGGCTGTCTGGTATTTTTTCCGCCGGAATGAAAATCCTGCCGCCCTCCAGGTTAGTTCCACACTTGGCTTTCGCAAGGATTACGTGCAATGGAGACATTATTTGTATAACGGTTTGTACGTTATAAGGCTTCTGGCAATAAGCCTGCTGATTCTCGCCCTGGCAAGACCCCAGACCAGCCTGAGCAGGCAGTCAATAAATGTTGAAGGCATCGATCTTGTGATAGCCCTGGACATCTCTGGTTCCATGCTTGCACAGGATTTCCACCCCGACAGGATAGAAGCCGCCAAGGAAATTGCGATGGAATTCATCGACGGCAGGCCGAACGACAGGATAGGCCTGGTGATATTCAGCGGAGAATCGTTTACCCAGTGCCCGATCACAACGGATCATGCGGTATTGAAAAACCTGTTCAAGGAGATTAAAAGCGGGATGATCGATGATGGTACCGCTCTTGGCGACGGTCTTGCACTTGCAATAAGCCGGCTCAAGGACAGCAAGGCGGTGAGCAAGGTTATCATCCTTCTTACCGACGGCGTGAATAATATGGGGTCGGTGGATCCCCTCTCTGCAGCCGAGATAGGCAAACTGTTCGGGACCAGGATTTATACTATAGGCATTGGTACAATGGGGTATGCTCCCTATCCGGTGCAGACGCCGTTCGGTATCCAGATGCAGCAAATGAAAGTGGAAATAGACGAACCCCTGCTCTATAAAATTTCACAGATGACCGATGGAAAATATTTCAGGGCTCAGAATAATACCAAGCTCAGAGCAATTTATAAGGAAATCGATAAAATGGAAAAGACCAGGATCGATGTTACCGAGTTCAGGAAAAAGAAAGAAGAGTTTTTGCCATTAATAATGCTTGCATTTGCTTTGCTTGCTCTTGAAGGACTTATCAGATATGCAGTGTTAAAGACCATACCATAATTTAACAGAATGTTCAGGTTTGCACATAGTATTTTCTTTTTCGCCTTTCTCCTGATACCGGCTTTAACGGCCGTTTTCGTATTGTTCATGATCAGGCGGAAAAGGGCCATGGACCTCTACGGGGAGAACAGCCTCCTGAAAATCCTGGCGCCTGAATTTTCCATTGCAAAACCCATCATTAAATTCGTACTTTTTTCCCTTGCCATTGCTGCAATGGTTATGGCCCTGGCCGACCTGCAGTCAGGCTCCAGGATCGAAAAAGTGAAACGGAAAGGGATAGACCTTGTGATCTGCCTCGACGTTTCAAACTCCATGCTGGCGCAGGATATAAGGCCCAACCGGCTTGAACGTGCCAAACAGGCTATTTCTAAGCTTACCGACAAACTTGAAGGGGACAGGATCGGCCTTGTCGTATTTGCAGGAAAAGCCTTTACCCAATTGCCAATCACAACAGACTATGCAGCCGCCAAGCTTTTTGTGAGTACAGTAAATACCAATATGGTTGCTACCCAGGGAACCAATATCGGTGATGCACTCAAGCTGGCTATTTCAAGTTTCGGTGAAACAAAACACAACAAGGCTATCGTTCTGATTACCGACGGAGAAGATCATGAAGGCCAGGTGCTTGAGCAGGCTGAGGCCGCCGCCAAAGCAGGGATTATCCTATATACTATCGGGATGGGACTTCCCGAAGGAGTGCCTATCCCGGTTTTTGACGGGGACGTTCAAACCGGTTATAAAAAGGACCGGGACGGAAATACCATCATCAGCAGGCTGGATGAATCTATTCTAAAGCAGATTGCCAATGTGGGGAAAGGAATGTACGTGAGAGCAAGTAATTCGGATGCGGGACTCAATACTGTATTTGATGATCTTGAAAAAATTGAAAAATCGGATATCGAGAGTAAACAATTTTCTGATTTTGAAAGCAGGTTCCAGTATTTCGCAGGTCTTGCCCTGCTGATGCTGGTGCTCGACCTGTTCGTCTTTGAACGGAAAACAAGATGGATAAAGAATATTAAACTTTTCGGGGATTTTTAAAATGAAAGCCAGCCTGATTTCGTTGTTGCTTCTTTTCATGCTTACTTTTCCTGCTTTTGCACAGAAGGAAAACGCACTTCTGCGAAAGGGCAACAGCCAGTATGACAAGGGGAACTTTAAAGAAGCTGAGAAAGACTACCGTAAAGCTCTTGAAATAAACAAGGAGTCGGTCAAAGGACAGTTTAACCTGGGTACAACCGTTTATCAGGAAAAGAATTTTGATGAATCGGCTAAACTGTACGGAGAATTGGCGGGCAAGAACCAGGACAGGGATATTCAGGCAAAGATCTACCATAACGAGGGAAATTCTTTCCTGGAAGCCAAACAGTACGATAAAAGTATTCTGGCTTATAAAAACTCACTCATGAATAACCCTTCTGACCTGGATACAAAATACAATCTTGAATATGCCAAAATGATGCTGAAGAAACAGCAGGATCAGCAGAAAAAGGACCAGGATAAAAAGAATAAGGATAAACAGGACCAGAAGAAAGACAAAAAAGATCAAAACAAGGACCAGCAGAAGAAAGACCAGCAGAAACAGCAGCCCCAGGACCAGAAAAAACTCAGCAAGGAAGATGCAAACAGGATGCTTGAGGCATTGAAGAATGATGAAAAGAAAACCATGCAGAAGGTGAAGAAAGAAAAAGCCAAGGTGCAGGTTACAGGGATTGATAAGGACTGGTAATGTTTTTTGTGGTAAATTGTGAAGGATTAATTCCTACAATAATATATATGGTGTTCAAAAGGCTTTTATTGATTGTTGGGTTTATCTCCATCTATGCTGCAGGCTTTGCCCAGGATATTTCCTTCCAGGGCTCGGCCAAGACAAATGTCAGTGTTGGTGAATCCTTCACGTTAACATACACCCTGAACAGCCAGGGCACTGATTTCAGGGGACCCAGGCTGAGCGGCTTTGATGTGATCAGCGGCCCCTTCACCTCAACTTCTTCAAGCATACAATCGGTCAACGGCCGTACAAGCATGTCGGTTCGATATTCTTTCCAGTATATCCTCCAGGCAAACAGGGAAGGTACATTTGATATCCCCCCGGCAACTGTCACGGTGGACCGGCGTACCATAACATCCAATTCCCTGACAATCAAAGTGTCGAAAAACGGGGCGGCACAGGCTGTAGGCAACCAGGGCCAGTCAAACGGAAATCAACGTCAGCAGGGCAATGTTCAGACCGGCCCGAATGATGTTATGCTCAAAGCCTATGTGAGCAACTCCAACCCTCAACAGGGTGAAGGAATTTCGGTGACATACAAGATATTCACCAAGGTGCCTGTTTCACAGATCATGTTTTCCAAAGAACCTTCATTCCCCGGATTCTGGTCACAAAGCCTCACCAAGGAAAAGGAAAAACTGCAGCAGTACAACCAGGTGATCGACGGTCAGCAGTATATTGTGGCCGATTTGCGAAAATACACTCTCTTCCCGCTGAAAAGCGGAAAACTTACGATCGAGCCTCTTGAACTTGTATGCCAGGCCCAGATTAAAAGGCAATCCAAAACCAGGACAGGGGATCCTTTTTTCGACGACTTTTTTAATGACAGTTTCTTCAATACCTCATACACTCCTGTTGAAAAATCACTGCGTGCCAGCCCTCTTGTGATCAACGTAAAGCCCTTGCCTTCAAGCGGTGTGCCTGATGATTTTGCCGGCGCAGTGGGAAGTTTCAATTTCCATACCGAACTTGACAGGACAAGCGTTAAAACTAATGAAGCGATAAACCTGAAATGTGTGATAAGCGGTGAGGGGAACCTCCAGTTGATTGATAAACTGAACGTATCCTTCCCTCCTGATTTTGAGACATACGACCCGAAGGTTTCCAATGATATACACTCTTCTGAGAAAGGAGTGAGCGGATCCCAGGTCTTTGAATATCTGATAATACCCCGTAAGCCTGGTAAATTCAGCCTTAAACCGATTTCATTTTCTTTCTATGACCTGAAAAAAATGAAATATATCACCCTTACCAGTCCTGCGTATACCATCGATGTTGAGAAAGGGACAGGGGAGGCTGCAAATGTTACCTATACCGGGGCTAACCATGAAGAAATCAAGTATATAGGTAGTGACATCAGGCATATTAAAAACCAGGTCTTTGTACTTGACCACACCGGAACGTACTTTTTTGGCTCTCTTGGATTTATACTTTGGATTGTTATTCCGATCCTGCTGTTCTTTGTTTTTGTCCTGTTGTTCAGGAGGTTCAGCGAACGGCGAAGTGATGTGGTGCTTATGAAAAACCTCAGGGCTACCAAGGTGGCGCGCAAACGGCTCAGGAAGGCCGAACTTTACCAGAAAGAGCAGAAACAGGAGGAATTTTATGTTGAGATTTCCCAGGCTTTATGGGGGTATCTCGGGGATAAATTCAGTTTGCCGGTTGCTGAACTTTCAATTGATACCGTAAAACAAACCCTGGTCAGCAAAGAAGTAAGCGAGGATTTAATCCAGATTTTTATCGATACCCTGAATAATACCGAATATGCCCGTTTCGCTCCCGGTGAAAAGTCAGTGAACATGGAGCGTATTTATAATGAAGCACTTGCCGTAATTTCAAGAATAGAAAGGGAATTGAGATGATAGGAATGCCGCGTTTATGGCCCTGCCCGAAAGGCCTGATCCTGATAATGATACTGACCGTTATTTCTTTAACAGCCAATGCTTCCGAATACCAGCTTTTACTGGCAAAGGGCAACAGCGCTTATTCCTCGGGCAATTACAAAGAAGCAGCAAATACATATAACTCACTGGTTTCCCAGGGCCTGGAGTCTCCCTATCTTTATTACAACCTGGGCAATACCTATTACAAACTGAACGATATTGCTCATGCCATACTCTGGTATGAACGTGCAAAACGCCTGGACCCTGGAAATGAAGATGTTAATTTTAATCTTATTGTGACAAACAACAAGATTACCGATAAGATTGAGGCCCTTCCCGACTTTTTTCTAAAGCGTTGGTTTAAGGCCGTTACCGACATGTATTCGACAGACGCCTGGGCAGTTGCAGGAATTGCCGGCCTGATTCTGGCCTTATCTGTGTTTTGCCTGTACATTGCCTCAAGGGTATTGATGATCCGTAAGTTAGGTTTTTGGGCTGGTTTTTCAATTTTATTTCTTTCCCTGATATTTCTGATGTTTGCCTGGACCAGCTATAACTCCAGGAAGTCTGAACAGTCGGCAATTGTCACGAATCCCACCGTAACAGTAAAAAGTTCTCCTGACGAAAAGAGTACCGACATATTCGTCATCCATGAAGGCAGTAAGATCCAACTCATCGACCATATCGGGAACTGGTATGAGATCCGTATTGTAAACGGCAGTGTAGGCTGGGTTCAGCAGGAGAATTTCGAGAAGATCTGAGAGCGCTTTCTTTCATTATTTCTTGCGTCTGAAAATTTTTTTGCAGATAAGGTTTTTTAATTTATATTTGTTCGTTTAAAGGAGAAACCGTTAAATCAAACCTAAAACTATGAAAAATAGACATTTACTCTCTCTATTACGGACAACTTTCGTCGGATTGTTTCTACTCGTCCTTGCTTCAGCAACCTTTGCCGGCAATCCTGTTGACAAAGGAACTATCAGAAATGATGATCCTTTCTATCGTCTGAAAGCAAATCAGACAACTGGCGTAATTTCAGCGAATGATATGCTGAAAGCCCAGCAACAGGCAGAGCAGATGCGCCTCAAATCAACATCGCGGCTGAACCTGAACTGGTCTCCTCTTGGCCCTGCAAATATCGCCGGCCCTGTCTGCGCTGCAATATTTGACAACCGTGATGCAACGGGGACCACTATTTATACAGGAGCTCCTAACGGGGGTATATGGTATTCATCAACATTAGGTTTGACCTGGCATGCGGTTGGAACACCGGATGGAAATATCCCCAGGGTATCCTGCCTGGCACAATCAAAAAGCGGTGTATTCTATGCCGGGACCGGACAGGTTTATAAAAATTCATATGATAATGGAAACGGGCTATACCGTTCAACGGACGGTATGAACTTTACACTTGTCCCCGGTACGGCTTTCAACCCTCATTGGCTGGGTATTGCCCAGCTTGCATCTGATCCCAGGAATGAGCGCATGTATGTTGCAACCATAGGTGGAATTTATTATTCTGATGACGGTACGACCTGGACAACAGCTTTACCCGGTTATGCAAATGACGTGAATGTAGGCAGCGACGGAACGGTTCTCGCCGTTGTTGACGATTCAGTATATGTTGCCAAAGCCGGCGATATAACCAATTTCACCCTTCTCAGCACCGGTGATTCGACTAAACTTCCAAATTCTAATATTGGCTGGGTCAGAGTCGCAATTGCACCATCCAATCCACTTGTAATGTACGCAACCATGTGCCTTCCTTCAGGTTTCATGAAAGGAGTCTACTGCTCGATAGATGGAGGCGATAACTGGACACTTATTTTCCCTTCAAGTGTTTCATTCGAACCTTATGGCATCAATGGCATTTCCTATAATGCCATCGCAGTAGTGCCAAATAATCCCGATGAAGTTTTTATCGGCTCCAAAAAGATGTGGCTTGGTAAGAGAGTTGCAGGAGAAAATTATTTTGACTGGGAGGTTGTCAGTGACGGTTCCTCTGCACCCTCCAGCACAACCTTTGCACCCAATTACCATCATCAGTATTCATTTATGCCGGGGAACAGCGGACGCATGGTTATGGCCACCGACGGGGGCGTGAGCGTGGCAACGATAAGGACCGGGCAAATTGTTTATCAGACCTCATCCTTAAATTTACAGGTAGGCCGTTTTCAATCATTATCCAATACCTACAGCAAGGGATATGTGATGGGCGGTGCGTTTCATAACGGTACAATCGTTGACGGAGCTTATTATCCAAGCCTTGTTAATGACCCCACTTATGGTGTCCAGATATGGAAAGACGGGAATGATTATGGCGATGAAGGCCGCACAGGTGGCAACTGCACCTGGAGTAAAATTGACCCGAATCTTGTCGTGTTTACAAATGCTGATTCAAATTCATCTACCTATCGTACGTTACGCCGCCGTGACCTCACCGACCTGACGTATGATAATGACCCGCTTGGAGCCGACATTGTTCTGAGCAGCGGGGTAAACCTCCCGATAAATCTTGCCGAAAGCTTTGACTACACCACCACCCGCGACAGTGTGAAATATTATAACAAAACCGACACCCCTATTCCCCCTCAGACTCCTATCACCGGAAAAAGCAAAAACGGTAGTTTCCCGTTTGTTTATATTACCCCGACCATTATTCCTGCACATGACAGCGCGATGATACCCGACCCGGTTGCAGCCCGTTTCTTTATGGCTACGACAAAGGGCGGTCGTACAGGAGTTTTCATGAACAAGTACATGCTGCAATTCGACAAAGCAGCAGAATGGTACCTGGTTTATAAGGATGTTACTTCTGCACCAGGTGAAGTCATTTGTACCCTCACTGTTTCGAATGATATGAATACCCTTTGGATGGGTACAACCAAGGGTCATGTTTACAGGGCCAGCAACCTGCTCATGGCTTATAATACTGCAACTGCCGACTTCGACAGCCCGACATTCATCATCAGCAATGATGCAATGCAGGGAACTCCTTTTGCAGGCAGGTATATTACCGGGATTTCAGTAGACCCGAACAACCCTAACCGCGTCCTTGTAGCCCTTGGAAACTATGGGAATACAAGCTATGTATACATGACCGACAACGGGCTGGACCAGTCGCCGAGCTGGAGGGATGTGACCGGCAATTTGCCGGCATCACCGGTATTCAGCTGTATCATCGAGATGCATAACCAGAACAACGCAATTCTTGGCACTGAATGGGGCGTCTACACAACCTCAAATCTTACTGATGCTGCACCTACCTGGGAACCCGACATGGCAAATATGGGAAATGTGCCGGTTACAGCTCTTTCACAGCAAACGATCCAGTATTACTCGATGCTGAATTATGGAGCCGTTTATGCCGCCACATGGGGACTCGGATTTTTCATGGACACTACCTATCTTACCCCTGTTGGCATCAGCCCGGGACCTTCGGCCAAAAAACTGGAAAATGATTTAAAGATCAATCCGAACCCTGTGCAGAATTATGCAAATATTACTTACACTCTTAGCCAGACTGGCAATGCCGGGATTTATGTTTATAATATGAACGGAACCATGGTAATGGGTGGCAGCCTTGGAATTAAACCTCAGGGAGAGTCTACATCCCGCATTGACTTCAGTTCTCTGCAGGCAGGGACGTATATCGTTAGGATAAATAATTCATTAGGTAAAGTTGTCAAGCAGTAATTATCAATAACAACATAAAACTCAAGATATGAAAAGATTTTTATCGGTCCTCTTGCTTTCACTCTTTGCCGCTGCTACCATGGCAGGAACAGAAGTATATACTCCCACGCTCAAAACACCGGTTAACAATACTCTCAACCAGATGCCAAACCTGACTCTCAGCTGGAATGCCATTGTAGGCAGTATAAATTTGACCTATGAGATTCAGATTGATACAAGCCAGAATTTCAATTCCCCGGTTCGCTCAGATACTTCCCTGGTTTTACTTACAGGATATACGGCACATGAACTTTTTTTCGGAAAAAGATATTACTGGCGTGTCAGGGCAATTGACAAGGGAGAAACTTCAGGATGGAGCACTGCATGGTCTTTTACTGTTTTCGGACATGTAACTCCCGTATTCCCTGTGCTGAATCCAACAGCAAAAACCAAGGATACCATAGCACCTAAACAGGTATTGTCATGGTCGACAAAAGATTCCGTTATTTCAGGATCTTCAGTCACCCTTACAACTATAACCGGCGTTCGGTATTATGATGTCCAATGCGATACGACGAAAAATTTTAATTCACCACAGTTTAGGTCCGGAACCGTTGCCTACCCCTTGAATTATTTCTGGGTGAACAACCTGAGATTCGGCACTAAATATTACTGGAGGGTGCGTGCACGACATAATCTCAGCACCAGCAACTGGTCGACAAATTTTTATTTTACTGTTGCCAGTACTATAGTCCCCACCACTCCTGCACTCAATGCAGTAGACCAGGTGCTTAATGCCACACTTATCTGGAAAAATGTCAAAGGCCTGCTTGCCTATCAATATCAGCTGGCTCTTGACTCCAACTTTAATAATGTGGTTGCATCCTCAGAGGTTGATACGAACTTCGTGAACAGCCAGTACACAAAGTTTGGTTTGAAATATTACTGGAGGGTAAGGGGAAGGCATATCTCCGATACAACGACCTGGTCGGCGAAATATTCCTTTACAACCATTGACATGGTTAAACTTAAATCCCCTGCAAACAATTCTACGAGCATTGCGCTTAAACCAACTTTGACCTGGACAAAGCAAACCGGAATTGTGAAGTTCCAGTTGCAGATTGATGTAACATCCGATTTCAGCTCAAGCCCCCTATTTATAGATGTTAAACTTGCCGATTCCCTCACAGCGATTGCTTTGACGAAAAGCCTTAAGAATTCGACAACCTACTATTGGAGAATGAGAGCTTTTTCCGATTCCCAGGTTCCCGACACAAGCAACTGGAGCCCTGTATGGAATTTCAAAACACTCTCAACCGGTATTGGTGAGAATGGAGTGGTAAGCAGCAGTATTTTCCCTAACCCTGCTTCGGATAAGCTGAATATAAAACTGAATGTTGAGGAACCTCTGAACCTGCAGGTAACAGTAATTGATCTGCTTGGAAGTACTTTGATCAGTGAGAATTTTGATCTGAACAGCGGAATAAATTATCGCGAAATCAACCTTGGCAAACTTAATAAAGGCCTCTATATTGTCCGCCTCAGGTATAATGGTAACGAGGTAAACCACAAACTGATCATCGACAAATAGTAAGTTAAACAGCATAAAAAAAGCCGTCTTTAACCGACGGCTTTTTTTATGCTTCTTACTTATTCTCAAGCCTTGTCTTAAATTCCCTGAGGATGGCCATATCCTCTTCGGAGATATAACTGATCTCAAGAGCCTTATTGATCAGATAATCATAATCGGTGAGAGTGACCAGGGGGCAATTCTCATTCTGAAAACTGGCCTTGGCAATACTCAGGTTGTAAGTGAATATGGCCAGCATCCCCTTCACCTGGCAACCTGCATTTTTAAGCGCACTTACAGCGCCCAGGCTGCTTGATCCCGTTGAAATAAGGTCTTCAATAATTACAGCCCTCTGCCCCGATCGTACCTCACCCTCAATCTGGTTTGTAAGCCCATGTTCTTTTTTTGATGAACGCACATAAGCGAACGGTAAGCCAAGCTCCTGTGCAACCAGTGCACCCTGCGGTATTCCTCCAGTGGCAACACCCACGATCAGTTCGGGCTCCCATTTGTTCTGTTCAATGGCTGAAACGAAATTTTGCCGGATAAACGTCCTTATATCGTGATACGACAGGGTTACCCGGTTATCAGTATAAATCGGGGATTTGATTCCCGATGCCCATGTGAATAAATCTTTAGGGCTCAGCTTAACCGCCTTGATCTTTAAAAGCAGTTCGGCCGTAGTCATCGCGATGTCTTCTTTGAATATCATATTACAGATTCTTTTTTCACTCCAAAATTACATAAAAATTGAAGTCCGACCCATTCGTCTCTATTTAGTACCTTTGTTTTCTTATAGACCGGCTTCAACATGAAAATAGAAATCTATTGCGATGATATCCTAATGGTTCTCCTGGATTCCAGGCCGGTAAAACTCAAGGAAAATGAACTCCAGGTACAATATACGGGAAGGAGGGCACTGAAAGATCTTGTCTTTGATTTCGAAAAAAAGAAAAAGGGGATACTGTCGGTCTGGTCGGATGATAAATATAAGCAAATGGTAAAAGCATTTTTCAGCCTGCATGAAACTATTGAAGCCGCAGGGGGAGTTGTTTTTAACGAACATGGTGAAATCCTGTTTATCCACCGAAATGGCAAATGGGATCTTCCGAAAGGTAAAATAAGCGGAAAAGACAGGCGCAAAGCGGCCAAGATCAAGCCTGGCAGGCCCGGCAAATTTTCGGCTGCCGATATGAATGATCAGGTTGCACGCATTGCAGCCTTGAGGGAAGTAAAGGAAGAAACCGGACTTAAAAACTTTAAAATCTCTTCGGAGCTTCCTTTTACATACCATATTTATTTTAATGGCGACCGCAGGTTCATTAAGCATACACGCTGGTTCCGGATGGAGGGTTCAACCGAAGATTCACTTAAACCCCAGATTGCCGAAGGCATTATTATTGCCCGATGGATTCCCTCCAACTCCCTCGCTTGTATTTTCAATCATACGTATGAATCACTTAAACCACTTATCAAATCCGTACTGGCATATACCTAAGATAAATCAGATCGAATCATGGACCAGGACCTCACCAAACCTTCCGAATTGGTAAAATCATTTATACGAAAAGCCTCCTTAAAGCAGGAAGTTTATCATAAAACCCTTGAGGTATTCGGGCAATTTAAAACGGAGTCGGAGGGATTCATAAGCAGGAATCAGGCAAATGTTGGCAAAACAAAATATCCCTTGCTTTTTGAATTCAGGGACAGGGGGGATTTCCAGTTTGAACTAAGGTTTGGATCCGACATCCTGATATTCATGATGCATACCAATGTCTTTGAATTCCCCCGCGATCATAAGGTTATGAAGACCGATTATATAAGGCAGGATAAACTCAGGTCCTATTGCGGGAATATCATGATCTTTAATTTTCTTTCAGATTCCTTTAAGTACAACCGCCCGAATGATCTGGGATATCTGATCGGAAGATTATTTGTCAACAGGGAATTGCATTATTTCCTTGAAGGCAAGCGTGAAGTAGGAATGCCTTATAATGACTTCCCTCATGCGAGGCTTAACCTGAAAACAATCCGTTCGGTAATTTATTCCAGCATTTTATATACCATCAACTTCGATCTTCTCACACCGCCTTTCGATGACCTCAAAGAAGTTACCCAGCAGGAAATGCAATCCCAGCTTGATTCAATGTCGATAAGGACAGGCAAGCGCATCGGTTTCCGCTTCCAGGCGGATGAAATAGGACCGAACGGGAAACTTTAACCGCTTCAGGTAAATTCCCCTCAGCTTGCAGCTGAATCTGGAATCTGGGCTTGCCCAGGGGTTCATACCTTGGATTTTCGTATTAAGGGACGATACTGATTTTTTGTGTAAAGACCTCCTTATTGTTCCAGATTCTGAGATTATAGATGCCGGGAACTAATTGAGGGAATGATAATGCGGCAGGTGAAAAGTACTGAATTTTTTCTCTTACAATAATCTTTCCAGGCAAGTCGGATATTTCCAGTGTGTATTCCGAACCTGAAGTCCTAGCGGGCCAATACAATTGAAAATTGCCATTGGAGGGATTTGGACATATTCTTATGGACATGTTTGTGTTATTCTGAGGGGGGACGGAAACAGGAAACGATGGCCTTGCAGGAACCCTGGAAAGTCCGGAAGTATTTGTTTTTGTTCCCAGGTACATCCCGTTGTCCACGAAACCGCATCCCGTGCCGTAGATGCTGGGATGATTTATTACCGCCAGATAATGCGATTCATATTTCGATATGTAGATCCTGTTATCGGGTCCAAGTTGCATGTACCCTGCCTGGTAATTGTAAGCGTTTGAGGAAGTAGCATGGCCTATTAACATCCCGCTTGCAATTATTGCCGACAGCGATGTATCCGAGAGGTTAAACACGAATACATTGTCGGTCCACCACCTTGTGGCATATAGCATCTTGCTGTCAGGGGAAAAAGCAATCCCCCAGGGATTTTGAAAACCTGGAATTATCCTGCTGTTTGATATATGACCGTTAGCCATGTTAAAATCACATAATTCGATAAACCCGTCGCTTAGCACGCCCGAGGCAATCATTTGCCCGTCGGGCGAAACGGTCATCTGTCCTATGGCATTGTAGCCATAGGGGTTTCCTCCCGACATCAGGGCACAGGGATCACTTATTTCAGGCGGAATCAACAAGCCGTTTGAAGTCAATTTATAAACAAAATAATAGCCGGATTCAAAAGGATGCGTGATTACCCAGTACGAATCATCCGACTGGTTGTATATGGCGTCAAGTTTTTCTGTCGTATACGGGAACAGTTGGAAATTTTTTATGATCACAGCTCCGTTGCCGTTATCTTCGGCCATGTCGACGACAGAGAAACTCAAGCCCTGGTCAGAAAGGAAAGGAGCATTTGTGAAGATAAAATACTTGCTTGTACCCGGTTGTGGTACTATGACTGCACATTGCCCTGAAGTAATGCTGCCGGCGAGATCAGTCCCGTTAAGCATGACCTTATGCAACTTGTTCCAGACGGTGTCGGAGTTGGTGTAAAAAAGCAGTTGTCCGGCAGAATTGCAGACAGTGCTTGAATTGTCATTATCCCACATCGCACTGTTCTGCAGAGCCAGCACGGTGTCATTATTAAAATTGAGTCCTGCATGATTCCCGAAATACCAGATATTGCCTTCCTTCTGGGCAAGGGCTTGGGAAAACGACAGGCTTACAATCATGGCAAGAATGATCAACTTTCTCATATAACCATTATTTAGTACAAAAATAGTATTTCTCAAATATAAGAAATTAATATTGTGTATTAATATTGGAGGGTCAAAAAACTTTCCGAAAAACTCCATTACTCAAGCTCTTATCGACAGCCTGCACAGGGTATATCCTCATTATTGAATCATCCTGTAAGCCCTGGATAGTGAACAAATGATGAACCCGGATTGTACCAAAAATATAACAAAGGCTGACATTTTGAATATCAGCATCGAACCATATTATATATATGCAGTTTACTTTACAGTAGTTTGCACATTTACAGCGATTGCAGCGAATTTACAGGGAATCTTAAACCATCGAAAATTTATTGAATACGACCCAAAGCATAAGCCGGCTCAGGCTTGAATGTTTTTTTACTCTGAAAATCGAGGTGAAAGGATTCATTTCATATCTACTGTATTAACTATCTCGGGATCATTTAGTATTGCTGCATTTTGTACCTTTGAAGCGATCTAAAATAGCAGATGAACGTTCTCAGAAGAAATAACTGGGTTTCGATTATAATCCTTCCCGCTATGTGTTGGTTGATCATGAATTCGGTTATGAACCAACATTCGCACTATTCAGAAAACGGAATCATTATCACACATTCTCTATTTTTGACCCGAGGTTATCTTCCTTCCAGAAACATAATATAAAATGTTGCAGACAGGATTGCCTGCTAACGATGATTACCAGACAGTCAAAAAACATCTTTTCAATAATAATTTTGAGGAACTATGTTAATTCGACCGGGTATTGTATTCAAAAAGGCTCTTTTTATTCTCATTGTTATTGTTCACACAACCAATGCTCAAACCCACATTTCATTTCAGGATGCTTTGGTAATAGCGAGGAAGAACAATCTATTCTTTCTTGCCCAGAAGTATAATACAGATCTTGTTAAAGCAGATATCATCACAGCCTCACTCAGACCTAATCCTTCACTGAACTTGTCGGCCGAACAGGTTATAAATAGTAAATGTTTTGAAGAAAACACCGGGGCATTTGATCCGGCAAACCGGCAATCCAACATCCAGGTTGGAAAAATTCTTCAGGTTGCAGGACAAAGGAAATATAAGATTCACAAAGCCGAAAAAGACGTAGATATTGAATCTGCTAATCTTTCCGATTATGAGAGGAACATGTTATTTGATGTCGCCAACCAGTGGCTTGATGCATGGTTTGCTTTAGAGAAGCTGGAAATTGTGCAACGGGCAAAGATTAATTCTGACACACTGTTGAATGTAAACCAGATCAGGCTCAGGAACCAGGTTATTACCACAACCGAATTCCTGCGAACCAGCATAAAAGCTGATCAGTATCAACTTATGCTGCGAAAATCGCTCCAGGAATATATTTCAGAGCTTTTCAGCCTGAAGCAGCTTCTTGGTACCAGCGACAGTATCGTCATCTCCGATACTGAACCTGTATTCCGCACCAGCCTGCCATCAACCCTTGATTCAGCGATTTTATATGCGCTTCACAACAGGACCGATCTGCTGATCAATCTGAGAGCCATCGAAGCTGCAAAAGTGAATCTTGATCTTCAGAAGGCAATAGCATTTCCACAGCCGGAAATCGGTCTGAATTATAATCCTCAGAATAAAGTTCCTTATCTTGGAGCATACCTTCAATTTCCAGTTCCGGTTTTTGACCGGAACCAGGGCCAGGTTACCAGGGCAAAGCTTCAGATCACACAGTCGGAAAGTTTTTTGAAAGCCTACCAGGCCAGGGTGCAAAATGAAGTTCGGTCGGCATACATGGAATATCAAACAAATGCAGCCACTTTTCAAAAGTATCATCTGATCTACATGCAATCAGAGACTGTTCTGAATACTGTCAGGCTTTCATATCTCAAAGGAGGCACAACGATTCTTGACTATCTTGAAGCCGAACGGGACTGGTTTGAAATGCAAAACCAATATTACCAAGCCTTATACGACTTCAGACAAAGCTATATTAAAGTATTAATTGCATGCAATTTAATTTCATTATAATCATGAGACCGAAAATCAATCCTTTATTCTATTGCCTTGTTGTTATTGTAATATGTTTATGCGGATGCTCCCGTGATAAACAGTCAAATTACGTGGTTCAACCCGCCAATGATGAACCAGTGGTTAAAGAAAATGGCAGTTGGATTGAATTTCCATCAGGAAGTAAGAAAGCGGCTCTCTTTCTTACCGAGGTTGCAAATATTAAAAAAACCACGTTGGGTTTCCTGGCCCCTGCTACAGTTATCGGGAGAGTCCACCAGTCTTCAGAAGATAAAAATTCAAATCTAATACTTTTCAATAGCCCAGAGCTTACCAGTGTATATTCTTCCTATTTGCAGAATCAAACATTGCTGAAGACATCAAAACTTAATTTCGACAGGGTCAATGATCTTTATAAAAACGGGGCAGCAACAGGGAAAGAACTGAATGATGCATCCGCTGAATTATTGAATATTAAAACTTCACTGGCTGAAAATGAGGCCAAACTCAGGGAATCAGGTTTGAATCCTGAAAATTTAAACAACTCACCCAGAGGGACGGTCTGGCTGATTTGCGATCTGCCTGAATCTGAAATGAACGTAATTAAAAAAGGGCAAAAATACATGCTTGAGTTTCCCAGTTTCCCCAATGAATTCATCACCGCGAATATTGATGTGATAGCTGAAGTCATGAATATGGAAACCAGGAAGCTCCGGGTCAGGTTATCACTCATTGACCCGCAGGAGAAAATCCGGCCTGGGATGTATGCAAATGTACGGTTCGAGATGCCTCACCAGGGGCTGATGGTCCCGAAAAAAGCTGTCTTCAGTTCAAATGCAAAATTCTATGTTTTCATTATGCACAGTCTTCTTCAATTTGAACGAAGAGAAGTCAGTATTTCTACTGAAACCGGGGATTATATTGAAATATCTGAAGGATTGAAACCGGGCGAGAATGTAGTGACAAGCAATGTTTTTTTACTTAAAGGAATCTGCTTAGGTATCTGAGATGAACAGGATCATCAACTTTATATTCAAACATAGGGCGGTTACATTGATCGTGGCTGTCATGGTTGTGGGAGCAGGAATCTGGGCATGGTTTCAGCTGGAAATTGAAGCTTACCCGGATATCAGCGATAACGAGGTAGGGGTTATCACCCAGGCCAATGGCCTACCTTCAGAGGAAATGGAGCAGCAAGTTACAATTCCGGTTGAAAGAGCACTGAATACCGTGCCAGGGATCATTTCGAAACGGTCCAGGACCATTTTCGGATTGTCAATTGTTACTCTGACTTTTAATGATCAGACCAATATTTATCTTGCACGGCAACTGGTTATTGAGAAACTTAAGGGGATTGACCTGCCCGAAGGCATTGAACCGGAACTTGCCCCAATGACCATGGCCATGGGGGAAATCTTTCGATATGTTCTTGAGGCTCCCGACAGCATTCCCCTTACTTACCTGAGGGAAATTCAAGATTACGTTGTAATCCCTAAACTGCTCCAGGCCGACGGGGTGGTAGATGTGGCAAATTTCGGTGGACTACTCAAACAGTACCAGGTTATCATAGATCCCATCAAGCTTGAAAAATTTCAATTAAAGGTTCAGGATATTGCAGATGCCATCACCAATAATAATAAAAATACCGGTGGGAATTTTATCCGGGTGGGTTCATCCCAAATGAATATCAGAGGAATAGGACGAATTGCCAGGACTGAGGACATTGAAAATATTGTTGTTGACAACCATGATGGAGTTCCTGTACTGATCAGGGACGTTGCCTCCGTTGAAACAGGCAACCTCCCTCCCACCGGCATTCTCGGTTATGTCGATAAGTCCCGGGGAGTTTCACGGAATATGGGGATAGAAGGAATTGTACTGTTGAAAAAATTCTCCAATCCTTCTAGTACCATGAAGAATGTATTTGAAAAAGTTGATGAACTCAACCATATTCTGCCCAAAGGTATTCAGGTAATAACTTATTATAACAGAACTGAACTGGTTAACCTTACGGTGCATACGGTTGCCAAAACAATTTTTGAAGGCATCATTATTGTCCTTATTATCCTGACTATTTTATTAGGAAACTGGCGTGCAGCTTTAATTTCAGCGCTGGCAATTCCTTTCTCACTGCTTTTCGCTTTCATCACCATGTACCTGACTGGTATTCCTGCCAACCTGTTGTCATTGGGAGCTATTGACTTCGGACTTATTGTGGATGCCTCCATCGTGATGATTGAAGCCATAACCAGAAATCTGACAATCGGGAAAAACAGCCTGAATGAACAGTATAATGTGAAAAATATAATCCTTCATTCAGCCAGGGAAGTACAGATGCAAATCTTGTTCTCCATTTTTATAATCATCCTTGCATTATTGCCGATGTTCACGCTGCAAAGGGTTGAGGGGCGTTTATTTTCTCCTATGGCTTATACACTTGCCTATGCCATTTTCGGTTCAATGATATATGCCATTACCCTGGCGCCTGTTCTGTTTTCCTATATCAGTAAAAAGGTAAAACCGGAGCATAAAAATCTAATCTGGTCGGCAATTTCCTCATCCTATAATAAAACTCTTACTCTTCTTCTGAGGTTCCCCGCACTGGCTATTACAGGATCAATAATTTTTCTGGTCTCCGGATTTTACCTGGGATCCAAACTTGGAACCGAGTTCTTACCTGAACTGGATGAAGGATGTATATGGGTTAGATTTTACCTTCCATCCGGAATTTCATTAGAAGCCGCAAATCAGTACCCCGGACTGATCCGGTCAGAGTTATCTCGTTTTGATGAAGTGAAGGGAGTGATGACGCAGCTTGGCAGAAATGATGACGGTACTGACCCGTTCGGGCCGAACCGCATTGAGGCTATGGTTCAGCTCAAACAGCCTTATAACACATGGGTTTCAGGAAGAACGAAAAAGGAACTCGTACTCGAGATTAAAAAGAAACTTGAGGAATTATTTCCGGGAGCCAGCTTTTCCATCACCCAGCCTATCATCGATATGGTAACTGAAAACGCAACAGGCTCTTCTTCCGATCTGGCAGTTTTTGTGACAGGGAAAAACCTGGATACACTCAGAAAATACGGCGAAAAGATCCTTGGCATTGCAAAACATATCCGCGGAGCTTCTGAAACAGGTATTGAACAGGAGAAGAAACAAACCCAGCTGGTGGTTGAAGTTAACCGGATTGCAGCTGCCCGATACGGCATCAATGTCTCGGATATCAATGCCGTGCTGGAAATGGCCATAGGCGGATTACCTGTTAGCTCATTATGGGAGGATGAACGTCATTTTGATATTATCCTCAGGTTTACCAAGGAAAGCCGTAGCACTCCCGAACAAATAGGCAAAATTATAATTCCCACAAAGACCGGTATGAGAATACCTCTTGCACAGGTTGCTTCTATCAATCTTCGTGAAGGCCAATCTATAATTTTCAGGGACGAAGACCAACGCCAGATCACTGTCAAAACGAATATACGTGGTAGAGACCAGGGAAGTTTTGCAGGAGAGATCCAAAGAAAGATTGAACAACAGGTCAAATTGCCCAAAGATTATTACTGGAGTATGGGCGGGCAATTTGAAAACCTGCGCAGAGCTAAAGACAGGCTTCTTTTCATTGTCCCGATAACCATGCTTCTGATCTTTTTTACCCTGTTGATCTTTTTCAGGTATAAGTATAAAGATGTTCTGATCGTGCTCTCAGCTATCCCCTTCGCTATCCTTGGTGGAATATTGACCCTGCTGCTCAGGGGTATGAATTTCAGTATTTCGGCAGGGGTTGGTTTTGTATCTCTTTCCGGAGTTTCAGTCATGTCGGGAGTCCTCCTTGTAAGCTATCTTAACCGCATCAGGGAGAAGCATGCCGGTTCACTTTATGACGTTGTCATTAAAGGCTCTATGGTCCAGATCAAACCTGTGTTCCTGATCATGCTTATTGCCATTATCGGTTTGCTACCGGCTGCCTTAAATACAGGTGTTGGCTCTGATGTACAAAGGCCCCTTGCCACTGTTATCGTAGGGGGGCTGTTTATGTCATTACTGATTACTGTTTTCATTACCCCGGTATTATATTTTCTGACATATCGGAATGAAAGTCAGGTCAACCCATGATTATCCGTTCGAAATGAAGATTTACTATTGTTTATATAGCATTATTGCCATTTTGGTTCTTACTGCATCTTGTGATAAAAACGATGGGCATGGTACCATCTTTGTAAAAACGATGCATGATGGTAAGGCCGTTTACCAGGCAAATGCCATCTTTTTTTCCTCCCTTTTGTAAATTCCGTATTTTTTGTTTGTATCTTTGTTTAATCTTTAATAAGAATTATTCTCTGTTAATAGTAATTATCTATAGTTATGAAGCTTGATGAAATCCGTAAAGAGATTACCAGCGTAGGTCTGAGAGTGACTCCCCAAAGAGTTGCAATTCTTGAAGCTATTATCGAGTTGAAAAATCATCCAACAGCAGAGAACTTAATTGACTTTATTAAAGATCACCATCCCAACATTGCAACAGGAACAGTTTATAAAATTCTGGAGGCATTGGTTGAACATGGTTTGATCAAAAAGGTCAAGACCGAGAGGGATATCATGAGGTACGATGCCATTATAGAACCTCATCATCATTTATACAGCGCGGAATCCGACCGGATAGAAGATTATTTTGATGAGGGACTGAACACCCTCCTTTCAGATTATTTTAAAACCCATAAAATCCCTGAATTTGAAATAAGAGATATAAAGCTTCAAATCATCGGCAAGTTCAGAAAAGGGAAAGAATCGCCGGAAAACAAAAAATTTATCGAATCAAAAAATTAAACAAATGGAAAACAATACAAATGACAGCAAATGCCCGGTTACAGGGGCAAAGCAAAATATAGGAGGAAGCGGAACCAAAAACCATGACTGGTGGCCAAATCAGTTAAAATTGAATGTTCTGCGACAACACACTCCTTTCTCAAACCCTATGGGTAAGAATTTTAACTACGCTGAAGAATTCAAGAGCCTTGATTTAGCGGCTGTCAAAAAAGATCTTCAAAAACTGATGACTGATTCCCAGGATTGGTGGCCTGCAGATTTTGGACACTACGGCCCTTTATTCATCCGGATGGCATGGCACAGTGCCGGTACCTATCGCACGGGGGATGGTCGTGGTGGTGCTGGAAGCGGACAACAGCGATTTGCTCCGCTGAACAGCTGGCCTGATAATGTGAACCTTGATAAGGCTCGCAGGCTGCTTTGGCCGATCAAGCAGAAGTACGGCCGGAAGATATCCTGGGCCGACCTGATGATCTTTGCGGGTAATGTAGCACTGGAATCTATGGGATTTAAAACTTTTGGATTTGCCGGTGGCCGTGAAGATGTCTGGGAACCGGAAGAAAATGTTTATTGGGGGTCTGAAACCAAATGGCTGGAAGGTGACAAGCGTTACTCAGGGGAACGCGACCTTGACAACCCTCTTGCGGCCGTGCAGATGGGTTTGATCTATGTGAATCCGGAAGGGCCGAACGGAAACCCTGACCCGATTGCAGCGGCAAAAGATATCCGTGAAACGTTTGCCCGGATGGCCATGAATGACGAAGAAACCGTAGCGCTCATTGCCGGCGGGCACACTTTTGGTAAAACACACGGAGCCGGAGATGCGGGACTGGTGGGGCCTGAACCCGAAGCTGCCGGAATTGAAGAGCAGGGCCTGGGATGGAAAAGCAAGTTTGGTACCGGCAAAGGTGGCGATACAATCTCCAGTGGACTGGAAGTCACCTGGACATCCACGCCCACGAAGTGGAGCGTTAACTTCTTCTGGAACCTTTTCGGTTATGAATGGGAACTCGAGAAGAGTCCGGCTGGTGCGCAGCAGTGGCGGCCAAAGCATGATGCGGGTGCCAACACTGTTCCTGATGCCCACGATAAATCGAAGCGACTTACACCGAAAATGCTTACTACGGACCTCTCCCTGCGATTCGACCCTGCTTATGAAAAGATTTCCAGGCGCTTCATGGAGAATCCTGATGAGTTTGCAGATGCCTTTGGCAGGGCCTGGTTCAAACTGACCCATCGTGATATGGGACCACGTTCCCGCTATCTGGGTCCTGAAGTACCATCCGAAGAACTGATCTGGCAGGATACTATCCCTGCTGTAGATCATCAATTGATTGATGAAAAAGATATCACGGCATTAAAAGCTAAAGTATTAAGTTCAGGTTTGACCATAGCCCAGTTGGTATCCACAGCTTGGGCATCTGCCTCTTCCTTCCGGGGATCCGATAAACGGGGTGGTGCCAATGGTGCGCGTATCCGTCTCGCCCCACAAAAGAACTGGGCTGTTAATAATCCCGCTCAACTGTCTGAAGTGTTGAAAACCCTGGAAAATATACGGAATGAATTCAACGCTGCCCAAACAGGCGGGAAAAAGATTTCATTGGCTGATCTGATTGTCCTGGCCGGTTGTGCTGGTGTTGAAAAAGCCGCGAAAGACGCAGGACATATATTAACAGTACCTTTCATACCCGGGCGGATGGATGCTTCCCAGGAGCAAACTGATGTAACTTCATTCGCAGTGCTGGAGCCTGCTGCAGATGGTTTCCGGAATTATGCAAAATCCAGGTACTCTGTTTCTGCTGAAGAATTGTTGGTGGATAAGGCGCAATTGCTGACATTAACCGCCCCTGAAATGACAGTTCTTGTTGGGGGTTTGCGTGTTTTGGATACAAATTCCGATCACTCCAAACATGGTGTTTTCACCAAACGTCCCAAAGTGCTTACCAATGATTTCTTTGTAAACCTGCTCGACATGGGGACCCTTTGGGAATCAACTTCAGAATCAAAAGAATTGTTCGAAGGGCATGACCGTAAGACCGGAGAGTTGAAATGGACAGGAACCCGGGTTGATCTTGTTTTTGGTTCAAATTCAGAATTAAGAGCACTTGCCGAAGTATACGGAAGCTCAGATGCCGGGAAAATTTTTCTACATGACTTTATCTCAGCCTGGAACAAAGTGATGAACCTGGATCGGTTTGAGCTCAATAAATGAGATTATTTTCTTAATTCTGCAGCTAAATTTTCATGGTAAATTTAGCAAGGACCAAAGCTATATCGACAGGCATATTAAAATAAAGTAGAAATTTGTTTTCTGTTTAACTTTTCGATAATGATTACTTCCCCTGTAACTCCTCGAAAATCACTCAACAAGGTCTACCTGAAGGTAAAACCTTCCCGTAGTGAGATAGAACTTTTCAAGAATAATCTAATTGGGTTATTGGATGGGTTAGATGAAAAAGAATCAGAGGAACATAACAAAAATGACCTGGGTGATTTTTTAAAGAATACTTTTTATTCACCAAAATTTTATCTCAACACCAAAGGCCGTAACGATCTGGTAATTCACACCGGACATGATTCTAAAAGTATGCCCGGAGTTCTGATTGAAGTTAAGAAACCAGGCAATAAAAGCGAGATGATACAGAAGGATGACCTGAATGCCAAAGCATTTCAGGAGTTGATTCTTTATTATCTTCGGGAAAGAATTACAGGCGGAAACCTGGAGATAAAACACCTTATCGCAACAAATGTTTATGAATGGTACATTTTTGATGCAACGGTCTTTGAAAAGACATTTGCCCAAAATAAGGGTTTGGTAAAACAGTTTACTGACTTTGAAGAAGGCCGGCTGGCAGGAACTACAACAGATTTTTTCTATAATTCAATTGCAGAACCCTTTATTTCGGGCATCGCTTCTGAAATTTCATTTACGTATTTCGATTTCCGCCTTTATGAAACTCCATTAAGGAATGAAGATAAAACCGATGACACGAAACTAATTGCACTTTTTAAAGTTCTTTCCCCGGAACATCTTCTTAAGCTTCCATTTTTAAATGACAGCAACTCGCTTGATAAGACCTTTTATTCCGAACTACTTCATATCATTGGTCTAACAGAAATAAAATCGGGAAGCAAAAAGATCATTGAGCGCAAAAATGAGGGGCAGCGTGATCCGGGCTCACTCATGGAAAATACTATTTTACAACTCGACACCCGGGATAAAATCTCCCGGTTGAATCAACCGGTATTTTTTGGTGAAACCTATGCAGAAAGGCTATTAATGTTTCCCTCGAACTGGTGATCACCTGGCTGAACCGGATCCTTTTCCTGAAACTGCTGGAAGCCCAACTTATCCGTTATCACAAGGGTGATAAGGAATATGGGTTTATGAAAACTGGACGGATTGATGGATATGATGACCTGGACAACCTGTTTTTCCGTGTTCTTGCAAGGAAGTCAGAGGAAAGGGATGCTGAAATGGCAAATTTATTCAGCAAGATACCCTATCTGAATTCCTCGCTTTTCGAGCCGACTGAACTTGAGCAGTTGACCATCTTCACCAGCAACCTTCAAGATCATGCGTTATTGCCGATCATTTCCTCAACGGTCCTGAAACACAACAATGGTAAGAAACGCACAGGAAAGCTCAGCGGACTTCAGTACTTATTTGAATTTCTGGATGCCTATGATTTTGCTGGTGAAGGCTCAGAAGAGATCCAGGAGGATAACAAAACATTGATCAATGCTTCGGTCCTTGGGCTGATCTTTGAGAAGATCAATGGCTATATACAGCATTATAAGATCTACTCGACTTCAAGTATTTATCTTGATGGCAGTAAAATCGGTATTATTCTCGGATACCAGTTCAATCACCGACAGGAATTCAGCCATCCGCAGGCAGCGGAGACTCCCGGTCTGGATCTGCACTTAAATACCATCACCTACGATCTGAAATATTATTTACCCGAACTCGCCGGATGGGAAATTACTCCGGGTGTTAACGGGATGTACCAGATCAATTCAAACAAAGGCACGGAGTTCATCATTCCGGATTACCGGCAATTTGATCTGGGGCCTTTTCTGCTTGTAAAGAAATCATTTAAAAAGATTGACATCAGCGCAGGGGTGAGATATGACATGCGGTTTTTCAGGAATGACCAGATGTTTACCAGGCCAGATCCAACTACAGGTTTTGATATGCAGGTGTTTCCGCCAGATACTGTAGGGGCTGATAAGAAGTTTTCGGACTTTAAACATACCTATTCAGGTCTTTCGGCAAGCCTGGGAATAACTTACAACATTGCTAAAAACTTCAGTGCCAAGGTTAATGTTGCCCGTGGTTTCAGAGCCCCAAATATTGAAGAAATATCTGCTAACGGAGTTCATCCCGGAACCAACATGTATCAAATAGGCAATTCTGACTTTAAGCCGGAATTCAGCCTGCAGGGAGACCTTGGCTTGTTTTATACATCCAAACCGGTTATAGTTAGTGTAGAGGCATTCTACAATAATATAAGCAATTATATTTTTAACCATAAAGTCCTGAATAAGCGAGGGCAGGATTCAATCATAGTACCAGGAAACCAAACATTTAAGTTCCAGCAATCCCAGGCCGTATTATATGGAGGAGAGGCAAGCCTCGATATTCATTTTTTCAAGTGGATGCATTTTGAAAACTCCTTATCAGTCGTCTATGCAATTAATCAGGGAGGAAACGGGGTTAAGATAACTGATAGTTCCAGGTACCTGCCTTTCATTCCACCATTGCATACACATACTGAGTTACGGGTCGAATTCGACAAAGGGATAAAGGGTTTATCTTCCATTTATGCCAGAATTGCCATGGAGTATTATGCAGCGCAGAACAGGGCCTATATTGCTGATAATACAGAAACACCAACCCCTGGTTATACTTTATTTGATGCAGGAATTGGTGGTGATGTGACAAGAAAAAATGGTCATGTCATCTGCAGTATTCATCTGGCGGTGACTAACATTTTTGATGTGGCTTATCAGTCGCACCTGAGCAGGTTAAAATACTTTGAACCTTACCCGGATAATACGACCGGTCGATCGGGGATCTATGACATGGGAAGAAATATAAGTCTTAAAGTGATCTTTCCCATTGATATAAGGAATAAACCTGATTAAAAACTGATATTATCGATGAAAAAGATCAAGTTAAACTTCAATAAAAATGTCTGAAAATTTAAACTTAGTTTTCCACAAGATATCTTCCCTCCGCAATAGCTAATCACTTCACTCATTTCGGCGGTTCCGCTCCGTTTCGTCGCAAGCTCCTCACGGCTTCACCGTTTATTCGTTCAGGCTTAGCCGTTGCTCCGGATTCTTACAATTGGTATACACCCGGTGCTTCGTTCCTCGTACCCGGTGTATTAATTGTTTATTTCAGTTGCAAATAATAGTGCAGGATGGTCGCAAGCAGTCCAGGCCGCAATCGTATCCCAAACTTGCAAGCATTCCAGGTAGCCGGCATTTCCCTTCCCTCAGTACAACGAGTCCGTTTGTATTTAACATAACATGATAGACGCAGATGGGTGCTTAGGATATGATTATTTTGAAAGTAATTCCTAGATATCCTTGTTTGTAATGTTAGTAGGCTGCAACCTGAATGCAATTGGAACCTATGAAAAAGCAAGTTTCATTTGCCCCCTTGGAAAGAAAAAACCCTGTAAGTTGTTAATTTACAGGGTTTAATTTTGATTTTGTGTAGCCCGTAGGGGAATCGAACCCCTATTACCAGGATGAAAACCTGACGTCCTAACCGTTAGACGAACGGGCCAAGATCTTTTTGGGAGTGCAAAATTACAAAATGTATTGAATACTGCAAAACATTTTTACGATCCCCTTCATTCAGGGACTCCGGTCACAGGCAAGTAATACAAGGAGGTATTTTATTTTCAGCTGATTGTAATAATCCAAATTATTATTATTTTTGAATTTATGGAATTCAATATTACATTTGCGGAAATTACCAGTATTTAATTTAATCCTAAAAACATGCCGAGTATTAAATTCACAGTAGAAGAGCTGGAGTTCCTTGTGGGACAATACGAGCTTGAGCTTATTGAAGCAGAAAAATATGTTGGAGAGATAAAAAATATCCTGAGCCGACTCGGTGGAATTTCGCGTGATATTCCTCAAAAAAATGAATTAAAAAAGAAAAAAGGCAGAGGCCGTCCTGCCAAAACAGTTCGCCCTGAAATAAAACAGACTGCCGCTGAAAAATCAGCGGAAACTGATAAAAAGGGAAAAGGCAAACCGGGCAGGCCTAAGAAAAGAGGGCGTAAAAAGGGATCAAAAGGCAAAATTGCAGCCGCCCCTAAAGTTATTGCAGCTAAGGTTGCTCCTTTGAAGGCTGCAGAGGCCAAGCAAAATGATAAAAAAGCGGACAGGAAGGCAAAGCCAGCTAAAGCAGTTGTAAAAAAAACAATTCCCCCGGTCAAGGACCAGCCGAAAAAGGAAAGCAAACCGGCCCCGAAAAAAGTGACAAAACCCGGTCCGAAAAAAGCCCCGAAGATCAAAGCAGTTGGTAAGAAAACAGCAACAGCAAAACCAAAGGTCAAAGAGGTTCCCGGGGTGGAAGTGAAACCGGCGGCCCCCATAGTGCCAGCGGTAGTTCAAGCGGAAAAAACTGAATAAGAGTGAAACGTATAGCATAAGGCCGGAGTGAATCCGGCCTTTTCATATTCAGTAATTTGTGAGTTTTCTATTTCCTATTTCAAATAATTGTTGTAATTTTGCGCCCTGATTTTGAAAATAAGGACAATAAATTAATAAAGCAATCCATGGCCAATCACAGAAGTTCGGAAAAACGCATCAGGAGTACAGAAACAAAAAGGACAGACAACCGTTACCAGGCTAAGACAGTGCGTAACGCTGTTAAAAAACTTCGTGCAACCGAGGAAAAAGAAACTTTGCAGAAAGATTTGCCAAAAGTTATCTCCCAGATAGATAAACTTGCAAAAAAGACTGTTATCCATAAAAATAAAGCTGCCAATCTGAAGAGCAAGCTGATGAAAAAGGCCAATAAAGCTAAAACTGCCTGAGAGAATCAAGGCTGAGTCCTGTCTTTTTTCCGCGTCCAGCGAAATCCCCTGAACGATAACCTCTGAATATAGGTTTTTAAGTGTCTTTCTTTTTTCCTTGGATAGATATCATCGATCTTTATCATGATGCCTGTTTCCTCAACATCTCCGAAGCCGGGGTTGATCGAGGTGCCGAAAGTGCGCATTGTTGCGCTAAGGTTCATATACGCATTGACCAGGGGTGGAACAAGTTCCCCGTTATGCCTTACTTCATGGATCAGTATCTTGTAATTTTCTTCAAAGGAAGGTGCATTGAAGATGGTTTTCAACTCATCTTCCGATGTTTGGGTGACAACTTTAAATTTAGGTGTCATCAGGTGCTCGTTGTCGGGAAAGAACTTCTGCAGAAAGTACAATACCATGTCACGGGCCGGTTTGTTATACTGGGGATACATGGTCATCTTTCCGAAAAAGAACCGTACATCAGGATTTTCGATAATCATGGCACCGAGCCCGTCCCATAAGTTATCAAGGGCATACATGCCTTTACGCAGGTTTACAGTAGGCTGGTATTCGGGCTGGACGAACGAACGTCCGAGTTCAATAGACCAGGGGAGGTAATCACGGATAAATTTATGTGAAAAGTCGAAGAGTTCGGCTGTGGCGGAACTTAAGCATCCGTTGGCCAGGCAGGGAATATCCCTTCCATGGATAAACCGGTAACCGCCAACGATCTCATGGTCGGAGGGATCCCAAACGATGAGCTGGTGAAAGGGTTCGTCCATGACGTCAAATTCGTCAATATCCATGGACTTCCCTGTGCCTCCGCCTGAATCCCTGAAGGTAATCTCACGCAGCCTTCCGAGCTCTTTCATGAGGTTAGGTGAATCATGGGCAGTGAATATATAGATCTTGTTCTGCCCGTTATTCGTATTACGGACAAACTTGGAGTCGGTAAGTTCGGCATCAAGCAGGTGCTTGTCGACCGGGGGAATAATAGTTTCCATGCTAAGAGGATAAGACTCTTTTACAAAAGTAGTAAAAGCAGGGAAACCGTTTTCAGCAATAAGGCGCTTATATGATCTATTTCCTAATTTTGCAGGATGCCGGAGGAAAATAATATCATACCTGAAAAACTGATCAATGTTGAAGGGCTTTTTGAATCAAAAAATCCAAAGCTGCTTAAGATCATTCCGAAATTCATACTGAATTACCTGAAGAGGATCATTCACCAGGATGAGATCAACGGATATATTTATAATCACAGGGATAAAACCGGACTTCCTTTTGTTGAAGCCATGCTGATGGAATTCGGGGTTACCATAAACACTGAAATTCCAGGAACGGGCAGTGAAATGCAGTTCAAAAGGCTTAAGGAGATGCTTGACAGCAGGCGCCTGATCATAGCTGCAAATCATCCCCTGGGCGGGCTCGACGGGATGGTGCTTATGAACCAGATTGGAAAAGCCAGGCCCGATATAGTATTCCCGGTAAACGACCTTCTGATGAACGTTCCCGGCCTGAGGCCCTTGTTCATCCCGATCAACAAGCATGGTAAAAATACTGACAATACAAAACTTATAGACGAGACTTTCGCCCGGGATAAGATCATACTGTATTTCCCGGCCGGGCTGGTTTCCCGAAAATTCAAGGGAGGGGTGATCAGGGACCTGGAATGGAAATCCACCTTCATAAAAAAAGCCAGGAAATATCAGCGTAATATTCTGCCTGTATATATTTCGGGCAGGAATTCCGATTGGTTTTATAATCTTGCAAACCTGAGAAAAAAACTGGGAATCAAAACCAATGTGGAAATGTTGTACCTTGTTGATGAGATGGTTAAGCAGAAAGGCCAAACGATTACCGTTATCATTGGCGATATTATTCCCTGGCAATCATTTGATAAATCAAGGAACGATCTACAGTGGGCTGAGTTCATAAAGCAAACAGTTTATTGCTTGAAATAGCAAAAGAGTATTGATAACCTAAAACCACATCCGCAGGCATGAATCTTAAATTTATTTCCAGTATAGTACATCCGAAGGACAGTCCCCGCACCGGCCTTCCCGAGTTTGCATTCATCGGACGTTCCAATGTGGGCAAATCTTCACTGATCAATATGCTTGCAGGCCGCAGGAGCCTTGCCAAAACCTCCTCCAGCCCTGGTAAAACAAGGACCATCAACCATTACCTTGAAGAGGAGATGCTGTTTTACCTGGTTGATCTGCCGGGCTACGGATATGCCAGGTTATCGAAAGTTGAAAAAGCGAAGCTGGAACAGATCATCAATGCCTATATCATGAAAAGCCAGGCCCTCCGCTGCACTTTTGTTTTGGTCGATGCCAGGCATGAAGCCCTCAGGCAGGATGCCGAATTCATGAGCTGGATGATCAGGAATGACCAGCCGTTCGTGATCCTGTTTACCAAAACCGACAAGCTTTCAAAAGCTGAAAGGAAAAATCTTGAGTCAAATTACCTGAAAGGGATGCAGGCATATATACCGCACTTTATGCCCGGGATGATCGTAACTTCAGCCGAAACCCGGGAGGGGAAGAAAGAAATAGAAGATCTTATAAAGGAAATGATGCCTACTTAAGCTCGACCAGGAGCTGGTTCTTTGTCACCCTGTCGCCCTGTTTTACATAGACCTTTTTTACCACGGTATTAACCGGTGATAAAAGATGGTTGTTCATTTTCATGGCCTGGAGATCCAGGAGGGTCTCTCCTTCTTTAACCTTATGGTTTTCCTTGACATACACTTTTACAATAGTCCCCGGGATGAAGGCGGTGATCTTTTTGGGATCGTCCACCTTATAGGGTTTGCGCAGTAAAAACGTACGGTTTGGCAGGGTTTTAAAGGCAATATGTTCCATCTGGAATGAGATGAATTCCGGTTCAGTTTGTGCCTGTGGTTTTTCGTTTTCTTCCATGCGATGAAGATTTAGTGATCAGGACAATCAGAATGGGGGAACCCCGTGCTTTTTCTTCGGGGCGATCTCATTTTTACTCTGTGCCAGGGTAAGTGAATGGACCAGGAAATCCCTGGTTTCGGATGGTTCTATAACTGCATCCACGTAACCATAGGCTGCGGCAACATAGGGATTGGCAAATTTCTGCCTGTATTCCTCGATAAGCCTTTTGCGGGTTTCATCCGGATTATCGGAGGATTTTATTTCGGAACGGAAGATGATGTTTGCAGCGCCCTCGGGCCCCATAACCGCAATTTCGGCAGTAGGCCAGGCGAATACGAAATCGGCACGCAGGTGATGTGAACACATGGCAATATACCCGCCTCCGTATGCTTTTCGCAATATCACTGTAAGTTTTGGCACCGTGGCTTCGCTGTATGCATAGAGTACTTTTGCACCATGCCTGATAACGCCGGCATGTTCCTGGTCAATGCCCGGAAGGTAACCCGGAAGGTCGACCAGGGTAACAAGAGGGATGTTGAATGCATCGCAGAAACGTATGAACCTTGCTGCTTTGTCACTAGAGTCCACATCCAAAACACCTGCAAGCACCATGGGCTGATTTGCCACGAATCCGATGGTCTGCCCGTCGATCCTTGCAAATCCTATAACAATGTTGGCGGCCCACATCTCGTGAATCTCGAAGAAGTCAGAATCGTCAACCAGGGCCTTGATTACATCTCTTACATCATAAGGAGTCATCGGGTTGGTCGGGAAAATGCTTTCTATTTTATAATGCCTTGATTTAGGTGCTTTTTTGGGAAACAGTTCAGCTTTTTTGTCGTTGTTCCAGGGGATAAAGCTTACCAGCCTTTTGATCTGTTCGAAACATTCTTCTTCGCTTTCGGCAAAAAAATGGGCGTTCCCTGTGATTTCAGCGTGAACTTTGGCGCCTCCGAGATCTTCCATCGAAATTTCTTCGCCCAAAACGGTCTTGATCACTTCAGGACCGGTGATAAACATTTTGGAGATCTTGTCGACAACAAAAACAAAATCGGTGAGGGCCGGGGAATATACCGCCCCGCCGGCACAGGGACCAAGAATAACACTGATCTGGGGAATAACCCCCGAGGCCTGTGTATTCCTGTAAAAGATCTCACCATAGCCTGCCAGGGAGTTAACGCCTTCCTGTATTCTCGCACCACCCGAATCATTGATCCCGATCAGGGGTACTTTCATCTTCATGGCATGATCCATGATCTTGGTAATCTTCTTTGCATGCATGAACCCTAACGAACCACCTGCAACGGTGAAGTCCTGGGCAAAGATGCAAACAGGCCATCCATTGATCGACCCGGTACCTGTTATGACACCATCGCCAGGCAGGTATTTTTTATCCATGTCGAAATCCTGTCCGGCATGCTTGACAAACAGATCATATTCATGAAATGAGTTTGGATCAAGCAAAGCCAGAATTCTTTCACGGGCTGTCATTTTTCCGGATGCCTTCTGCTTTTCAAGGGCTTGTTCACCGCCTCCCTGAAAGGCTTCATTCATCCTTCTTTTGAGTTCATTTGTCTTGGCTCTTAAACTCATGATTTCGGTTTTTGGCGCAGAGGGGCAAAAGTACGATTATGAAGATGAATAATGAATCATCTTAAACAGCCAATTTGCTAAAACCAGGCAGGGGAGTAGGCGGAATATAAAATATCCGTGTTGCGATGAGGTTGTAAAAAAACGACTTTCAGCTAATTAAAATTATTTGTTAGGTATTTGATTGGGTTCAAATTGTGACGAAAAGAAAAACGTTAAAAATTGTTAAATGAAACCGGGGGGTACGATTGAGAATATACTATTTAAATACCACCACTGTTATTCCGCTTCCGCCACTTTCAACCTGCTCATCCTTTGCGCTTTTAATTTCCTTTACCGAACGAAGGTAATCCCTGCTCACCTGCCTCAGTACCCCGTTCCCTTTGCCATGCAGTATCCTCACTTCGGGAATGGAAAGCATGATGGCGTCATCAATATACCTTTGCAGCATGGAGATGCACTCTTCGACCCGTTTCCCCCGCAAATCGAGAGTCATTTGGAAATTCTGCAATTTCCGGTGCATGTCGTCAAGGTAGGACTGGTATTGCCTGTTTTTAGGGCTTAATGGCTCGATGGGCTGCACAATTGTACGCGGGATTGGCCTTGATGCAGGTTTGGATGTTTTGGGCTCAGCTGGCCCGGTTTCGGGAAAAGACAGGGGGGTGATCTTCTCTTCAAGTTTTTCCTTCAGTTCCTTCAGCCCCGTCCTGGCGGTTTTGGTTTTCTCTTTTTCGGCTTCAGCTTCCTTGATCTCCTTAATGGTTCTCTCGATAGTCCTGTTTGCATCGGTGACGATCTTTAATGCCTCCTGCCGGGCATTCCCGAGGATCTCCTTTTTAGATGTTTCAAGATCGCTTGTAAGCTTTTCATATTTCCTGATGAGTTCATCAAGAAAATCATCGGCAACCCTGATCTCTGTGGTTTTCCTGCTTACTTCCTCCTTCTCTGTTTCCAGGTCCTGGATCTGCTTCTCAAAGTTTAACTGGCTGTGCCCCGTGATATTCCTGGCCTTGTCCAGGACTTCCGAAGGAAAACCTATTTGGGCCGCTATTTCAAAGGCAAAGGAATTACCCGGCTTCCCTTTTTTAAGACGGTAGAGCGGTTTAAGCTTTTTGGAATCATACAGCATGGCCCCGTTCACAATTCCCCTGATCTTCCCGGCAAGCAGTTTGAGATTTGAATAATGCGTGGTGATCACTCCATAGGTTCCTTTCTTAGCCATGGCTTCGAGGCAGGCTTCGGCCATGGCCCCTCCCTGTGAGGGATCGGTCCCCGAGCCGAATTCATCTATAAGGAGAAGGGAACTGTCATCGGCATTCTCCAGAAAAAATTTAAGGTTCAGAAGCTTGGATGTATATGTACTCAGGTCATTGTCGATGGACTGCTCATCACCTATATCTATAAAAATCTTCTTGAACACAAGGAATTCCGAATCTTCCCTCACCGGTGGCAGCAGGCCGCACTGGAACATGTACTGGACCAGGCCTACGGTTTTGAGGCAAACGGATTTCCCACCTGCATTGGGCCCCGATATGATGAGGATACGCTCATCGCCTTCAAGCTCCAGGTCAAGAGGGACCACTGTTTTATTTATTTTTTTAAAATGAAGATAAAGATTGGGGTGGATGGCCTGGTACCATTTAAATCCTGCGCCTGAGCCGGTTTTGGACGGGTTGTGACGGGAAACTGTAAACTTTGGAAGAACAGCTGATATATCCCTTGCAAACACCGCTTTGGCCCTGATAAGATCAATCACTCCCATATATTTGTACAGGCTGATGAGGTTGCCGGTTTCGGGCCTTAGCCGGGCGGTGAAGACTGTGAGGATCTTGATGATCTCCCGTTTTTCGGCATACTCCAGTTCCCTGATTTCGTTATTCGTTTCGAATATCCCGGCCGGCTCAATATAAACCGTTTGGCCTGTAGCCGATTCATCATGAACATACCCGTTGATCTTTCGTTTGTGGGCGCTCAGCATAGGTATTACCAGGCGGCCGTTGCGGATGGTAATCTCCGCATCATCGGGGGTCCAGCCTGACTGCCTTGCAACTTTGAGGTCATGGTGGATCTTGTGCTCCACGCTCGCCATCTTGAATGCCTTTTCTTTTCTCAGTTTTGCCAGCTCAGGGGAAGCGTTGTCCCTGACTTCGGAGCGCTCATCAAGTATTTTATCGATGCTGTGAATAAAACCGGCCGGCAGATCCAGGGCCGAGCTGTCGGTAATTGTGGAACTGATCTGCTCATAAAGCCCGGGATATGTTTCCATCCTGCTTGAAAAAAAACGGATCAGGCCGGCCACAGTATGCAGCGAAAGCCTTAATTCCGAAAGTGTCTCCTCTTCAATATAGGTTCCGGGGGTGGCTATCCTCTTCAATTCGGGGATGAGATCATAATAATCCTGGGCGGGAAATCCTTCTTCAAAATTAAGCACATTGAGCATTTCACCGCTCAGCTTTAATTTAAGGAAGATATCTTCCTGCGAGGCCGAGAAAGAAATCGAGGATACAAGGTCCTTCCCCATGGACGACAGGCAGTTAGCCTTCAGCAGTTCCCTGATATGATCAAAGCCCAGCTTATTTTCAAAAGATATTGGATAAAGCATCCGGCAAAATTAAAAAAATTGTACCTTTGCAGTCTGTTAATCGATTCACAGTAGATAGAATCAAATCATTAAAAATCAACATATTATGACTAAAATAAAAAAATATTTGACTTGTGATGGTAACCAGGCTGCCTCGCATATGGCTTACATGTTCAGTGAAGTAGCTGCAATTTACCCAATAACTCCTTCCTCGAACATGGCTGAAAATGTTGATGAGTGGGCAGCAAGCGGACGAAAGAATATATTCGGTGACGAAGTTAAGGTAGCCGAAATGCAAAGTGAGGCAGGCGCGGCAGGCGCTGTGCACGGATCGCTTCAATCGGGCGTTCTTACCACGACCTTCACGGCATCCCAGGGTCTATTGCTGATGATCCCCAATATGTACAAGATTGCAGGAGAGCTTCTTCCCTGCGTTTTCCATGTATCGGCCAGAACTGTAGCGGCTCATGCACTTTCCATTTTTGGCGACCACGGTGATGTTTATGCAACAAGGCAGACCGGTTTTGCCATGCTGGCATCCGGTTCCATCCAGGAGATCATGGACCTTTCGGGCATTGCCCATCTTGCAGCCATAAAATTAAGGCTTCCATTCCTTCACTTTTTTGATGGTTTCCGTTCATCCCACGAAATCCAGAAGATCGAAGCCCTGGACAATGAGGATATGGCCAAACTGATCGACTATAAGGCGCTACAGGAGTTCCGCGACCGTGCACTGAACCCCGAGCACCCTGTAACCAGGGGCACTGCCCAGAACCCCGATATCTTCTTCCAGGCAAAAGAAGCCGTTAACCGTTTCTACGAGCCCGTTGCCGACGTTGTTGAGCAGTATATGCAGGAAATCACTGCACTTACAGGCAGGGAGTATCATCCTTTTGTGTATTATGGTGATCCCGATGCCGAAAACATTATTGTTGCCATGGGATCGGTAACCGATACCATCAGCGAAACCATTGATTACCTGCGCGCCAAAGGTGAAAAAGTGGGACTGATAGCAGTTCACCTTTACCGCCCTTTCAGCGAAAAATATTTTTTCAACGTACTGCCGAAATCAGTCAAAAGGATTGCAGTGCTTGACAGGACAAAGGAACCCGGGGCCAACGGAGATCCTCTCTTTCTTGACATCAGGGATATATTCTATGACCGTAACGAGAGGCCGATGATCATTGCTGGCCGCTACGGGCTCAGTTCAAAAGATACCACACCCTCTCAGATCATCTCGGTTTACGATAACCTGAAGATGAAGGAACCCAAGAGCCATTTCACTATTGGCATTGTGGATGATGTTACTTTCACATCACTCCCGTTGTTACCCGAAATCGACATTCAGCCTGCCGGAACATTCTCAGGAAAGTTCTGGGGAATCGGTTCCGACGGCACTGTGGGTGCTAATAAAAACAGCATCAAGATCATAGGCGACAATACCGATAAATATGCCCAGGCATACTTTGCCTATGATTCCAAGAAATCGGGCGGTGTTACTGTTTCCCATCTCCGCTTCGGCGACAGCCCAATCCGTTCTCCCTATCTGGTCAACATGGCTGATTTCATCGCCTGCCACGTGCCTTCGTACCTGGATAAATATGATCTGATCAAGGGACTGAAAAAAGGAGGGACCTTCCTTTTAAATTCAATCTGGAATGCGGAGGAAACCAAAAAGCGCCTCCCCGACGGCATGAAGAAATACATGGCCGACAACCAGGTTAATTTCTATATGATCGACGCCACCAAGATTGCCGAGGAGATTGGCCTGGGCAACCGCACCAATTCCATCATGCAATCGGCATTCTTCAAACTTTCCAATGTTATTCCTTTCGACCTGGCAACAAAAGCCATGAAAAAAGCTATTGAGAAAACATACGGACGCAAAGGTGAAGAAATCGTTAATATGAATTTTGCTGCCATCGACAGGGGAGGAGAAGCCGAGAAAATTGAAATTCCCGCCGAATGGTCAAAAATCGTTGTGAAAAAGGAATCTGAAGATTCTACGCGTTCAAAATTCGTAAAAGAAATATTTGAACCGATAAGCGCAATGAGGGGAGACGATATCCCGGTAAGCGCTTTTATCGGGAGGGAGGATGGCACTTTCCCTTCGGGCATGACTGTTCTCGAAAAGAGAGGCATCGCAGTCAATGTGCCGAAATGGATCCCCGAAAATTGTATACAGTGCAACCAATGCGCCTATGTATGTCCCCACGCCGTTATCCGCCCCTTCCTTCTTAACGAAGAAGAGAAAAAGAATGCACCGGCCGGTATGCTTTCTCTGAAAGCCATTGGCAAGGAACTTGCCGGATTCGAATTTAAAATCCAGGTGAGTGTTCTTGACTGCACAGGTTGCGGAAACTGTGTTGATGTTTGTCCTGCCAAGACCAAAGCGCTTGAAATGTTTACCTTGGGGAGCCAGATGGATGAAGTGAATAACTGGGATTACCTCATTGATAAGGTCAGTTACAAGACCAATGTTATTGACCGGTTCAAGACTTTCAAGAACAGCCAGTTTTCACAACCCCTGTTTGAATTCTCGGGAGCCTGCGCCGGTTGCGGCGAAACTCCTTATCTCAAGCTCATTACTCAGTTGTATGGCGAAAGGATGATGATTGCCAATGCTACAGGTTGCTCTTCAATTTACGGAGGCACTGCTCCTTTTACTCCCTACCGTGCAAATTCAGAAGGCAGGGGCCCTTCCTGGGCGAACTCATTGTTTGAGGATAATGCCGAGTACGGTTATGGGATGGCTCTTGGAGTAAGCAAACTTCGTGAGCGTATTGCAAGGAAAATGAAAGAGGCCATTAAAGCCAATATGATGGGTACCGGCACACTTGCAGCTTTCCAGGAATGGATCGAAGGCAAGAGCGATGCCGAGAAGTCGAAGGCTGCAACCCTTAAACTCATTCCCTTACTTGAAAAAGAAACAAGCCAGCTTGCCAGGGACATTATCGACCTCAAGCAATACCTTATCAAGAAATCTATCTGGATTATCGGAGGCGACGGCTGGGCCTATGATATCGGTTACGGAGGATTGGATCATGTAATTGCATCGGGTGAGGACATCAACATTCTTGTCCTCGACACAGAAGTATATTCAAATACTGGAGGACAAGCTTCAAAGTCCACCCCGGCAGGCGCTGTTGCAAAGTTTGCAGCTTCAGGTAAAAAGGTCCGCAAAAAAGACCTTGGCGCTATGGCCATGACCTACGGGTATGTTTATACAGCGCAGGTTTCAATGGGGGCCAATAACGGCCAGCTTTTCAGGGCTATTAAGGAAGCCGAGGCTTATCACGGCCCATCCCTTGTGATTGCTTATGCAACCTGTATCAACCATGGGTTGAAGCTGGGCATGGGCAAAGCCCAGGATGAAATGGATAAGGCGGTCGCTGCAGGGTACTGGCATCTGTACAGGTACAATCCAATGCATGCTGCAGATGGGAAGAACCCCTTTACCCTCGACTCCAAGGAGCCCGATTGGCTTAAATTCCAGGAATTTCTCGCAAGCGAAGTCCGTTATACCTCTCTTAAATCCATGTTCCCCGAAGAATCCGTTGAACTATTCAAGGCCGCCGAGGACAACGCACGCTGGAGGTATGAAAACTACAAACGTTTGGCCGAAATGAAGTTTGAGAAATAATGCTGTAAAACAGCTGGAATAGAATATTTTTGCAGGAATCTTTAAAACAAACACTTATGTCTACCCTCACTACAAATTTCATGGGGTTGAATCTTAAAAACCCTGTAATCGTCGGAGCTAGTAACCTGGTTCAGGACCTGGATACAATAAAGAGGCTTGAAGAAGCCGGGGCTGCTGCCATAGTTTACAAAACATTGTTTGAAGAACAGATAGAACTTGAAAGGTTGCAGCTTTCGGAAGAACTGAATCAGTATAATGAACGGCATGCTGAAATGATCAGCCTGTTTCCCGATATCAATCATGCCGGGCCACGCGAACACCTTTCGCAGATGCGAAAGGTTGTTGACTCTGTGAACATACCTGTTATAGCAAGCCTCAACTGCTTATTTGAAGATACCTGGGTTGAATATTCAAAGCTGATTGAACAAACAGGTGTTAATGCATTGGAAATGAACCTGTACACCCTTCCGGCCGATTTCAAGAAAGAAGGAAAGGCAGTTATCAATGAACAGCTTGCCGTGATATCCGAAGTGAAAAAGAACCTCAAGATACCTGTAAGTGTAAAATTGAGTCCTTTTTATACCAACGTTTTGGGTGTTATCCAGCAAATGTATCATGCCGGGGTTGACGGTTTTGTTCTTTTCAACCGACTTTTCCAGCCTGATATTGATATAGAAAAGCTTGAACACCACTTCCCCTATAATCTCAGCAATGAGGAGGATAATCGACTGGCTATCAGGTATGTGGGTATGCTGTACCAGGAAATTCGCGGTTCCTTATGCGCCAACACCGGTATTTTCAGCGGAAAGGATGCGGTGAAAATGATCCTTGCAGGAGCCGACTGTGTTCAGGTTGTAAGCACAATCTATAAAAACGGACCGGCACAGATCACAAAGATGCTCACCGAAATAGAAGAATGGATGGACCGTAAGAAATTCGGGACCATCGACAGTTTCAAGGGTAAGTTATCCCGTAAAACGCTCAAAGATCCTTTCGTTTATAAAAGGGCGCAGTATATTGATATCCTGATGAAGAGCGAGGATATCTTCAAGCGTTACCCGATGAGATAAATAGTGGATACTGGATAAATAAAAAGGCTGCTTTTGTCGGGGCAGCCTTTTTATTTCAGGATATCTCAGTTGATATCGAAATCATACAGGCACCTCGCCTGCACGCCCTTCATGCCGCGAATCTCTTTAAGTATCCTGTAATATTTATAATCTTCTCCCATTACGGTTTGTATCCTTGATTCGGGGGAATTTCCGAAAATTTGATCGATGATCTGCTGTATCGGTTCTTTCTGTTCAGGCAAGGAGAGAATTTTATAAGCCTTGAGTTTTGCAAGTTCAGCAGCAACTTCCACAGCTTTATCAAGGCCTCCGAATTCATCGATCAGGCCGATCCGTTTTGCATCAACACCACTCCACACCCTGCCCTGTCCGATACTGTCGACCCGGGCTTTGGTAAGCTTCCTGCCTTCGGCAACCTTGCTGATAAAGTTATCATAGAAATCTTCGATACCTTTCTGGATGGTGGCATACTCAAACGGGGTAAGAGCCCGTTGAACAGGTATAAATCCTGAGTTCTTATTCGTTTTAGCTTCATCGAAAGTAATACCAAGCTTGTTCTTCATAAGGCCTTCAAAATTGGGAACCAAACCGAACACCCCTATGGACCCGGTAATGGTATTGGGTTCGGCAAGGATTTTAGTGCAGGCACATGCAATGTAGTATCCCCCGCTTGCTGCAACATCACCAAATGAAGCCACAACGGGTTTTACCTTGCTTGCCAGCACCACTTCCCTCCATATTATATCCGAAGCAAGACCGTCGCCCCCTCCCGAGTTGATGCGGAACACAATGGCCTTTACCTGATCATCCTCCCTGGCTTTCCTGATGGCTTTGGAAATACGCTCTGAGCCTATGCTCTGGTCATCGCCTTCGCCCCCGGCAATAGAACCCTGCGCATAAATAATGGCAATTTTATCCCTGGAGGAGGCTTTCTTTTCATGATCTTCCACATCGGTATATTTGTCGATAGTGATGGTTTTGATCCTGGCTTTTTCGTCAAGGCCGATCTTTGAGCGCAGATCTTTAAGAAATTCATCCTTGTAGGCGACCTGATCGATAAACTTGTATTTGAGGGCTTCCGATGCTTTGCTTAATTTCAGGCTGTCGGCGATACGGTTCAGTTCATCCTTGCTGATATGCCGCGACTCACTGATCCCTGTGAGCATTTTATCCCAGAGGCAGCTGATCAGCTCGGTGGTCTGCTGTTTGTTCTCGGGGCTCATTTTATCGAGAAAGAGGGGTTCTGTCGCTGCCTTGAATTTGCCATGCCTGATCACCTGGATTTTAATATCGAGTTTTTCAAGGGTTCCTTTCAGGAACATTTCATTTACACTCAGTCCCGTGAAAAAGACCATCCCCTGGGGGGTCAGATAGATTTTATCGGCTGCAGAAGCCAGGTAATATGCCTTCTGGTCAAATCCTTCGCTGTAAGCCCAGATGAATTTTCCTGATTTTTTGAAATCCAGCAGTCCTTCCCTTATTTCTTCAACAGTGGCCATGCTTGCCTGTACCGATGACAGGTCAAGGTAAATTCCTGAAATATTCCTATCGGTCTTTGCTTTTTTCAGGTTCTTTAAAATATCGGTAAGACCTGAATATTTCTCAGTCCCGAACATCCCGAAAACAGGCATCTTGGGGCTGCGATCGGCCACGGGCTTATCCATCTTTAAAACCAGTACAGTGTTTTTATAGATAATAACTTCATCGCTGGAGGCTGCCGCGATAATACCCGCGACTATCCCAAGACTGATCAGGAACAGGACCACAAACACCAGGAATGTCCCGAGCATGCTGGCAAACATGAACTTGAAGAATTGTTTCATAATATTTAGGTTTTGAATTTCGTTATTGATTGATGACAGCAAGTTAATTGTAAACAAGTTTCTGTGCAAAAATAATCTTTCATTTTTGCCATACCGTCTATAAAATATTTATAATTGCACACTTGAAATTTGACGAATGAGACTGAGGTTGGTTACAATTGTTATTTTGTTTGCGGCAATCGGGTTTTCTTCAATTGCAGCCCCACCTCATAAGGCAGCAAAGAGAAAAACGCAGAGTTCAAAGGAATCAAAGGTAAAAAAAGGACCCAGCCTGAAGATCATGGCAAGAGGGAAAGCTTCTCCCGAGCTCATGAGGAATTTCCTGTTCAAATACCACGGTCATGCCGACCAGGTGATGGTAAACAGGATCATCAAGGCTTATATCATTGAAGCAAACCGGGAGGGCGTAAATTACGAAGTGGCATTTTGCCAGATGTGCCTTGAAACGGGTTTTTTAAAATTCGAGGGTGCTGTGAGTAAATACCAGTATAATTACTGCGGATTAGGTTGCATCGATATGTTCAGCGGGGGTGACTGGTTCGGGAGCATGGAAGAAGGGGTGAGGGCTCATATACAGCATTTGAAAGCGTATGCCAGCCAGGAACCGGTAAGAAGTCCTCTCGTTGATCCCCGCTTCAGCAATGTCAGAAGGGGCACGGTAACCGAAGTCACTCAACTGACCGGTAAATGGGCCACCGACCCGGCTTACGGACAGAAGATATCGGCATTGATCACCCGGCTTTACAGTTTATAGCATTTCCTCATCACCACTATGCAGCATTCGGTTTTTTTACTTCTCGGAAGCAACCTGGGCGACAGGGAGCGCAATCTGCTCATGGCCTGTTCAGGTATCAGTAAAAGCATTGGGACTATTCTTAAGATATCATCGGTTTATGAAACAGAGCCCTGGGGGTTTGAAGACAACAGCCCGTTTTATAACCAGGCCCTGGAAGCAGAAACAGCATTAAGCCCCGAAGAGCTTTTACAGGAGATACACAGGATTGAAAAAAGACTGGGCAGGGTACGGCAGGAACCCGAATGCAGTTCCGGCTCTGTATGTTCATCCACAGTATACTCTTCGCGTACCATTGATGTGGATATATTGTTTTACGATTCCAGGATACTGTTTACCGAAGAACTGATGATACCTCATCCAAGGCTCCATGAAAGGCGGTTTACACTGGTGCCTTTGAATGAGATAGCCCCCGCTTTTATGCACCCTGTTTACAGGAAGCCCGTTTCGGACTTATTACTGATGTGCAATGACAAGGGAGGGGTAAAGAGGATCAGCTTATAATAAGACGAGTTTAAGGAAAAAAAAAGCCCGGCAATTTGCCGGGCTTTTTTTATCAATAAACAAACTTACTTCACGATATTCTGGAATTCAGGAGTATTTGCGAAGCTATAGAATTCACGGTCGCCCTTGGCCTGAGATTTCAGGTTTGAATCCTGGCAGGCTTTCATCAGGTATTCGTACAACATCTTGCTGTTGTTTGTACGTGCACCAACGATGGCGAGGAGGTAGAATGTTTCCGGAGTCTGGGGAGCGCACTTAAGAGTGGCTTCAGCAGCGCTGTTATTACCGGAGACCAGCTGGGCAAGGCCTAAGTTGTAGTTGCATTTTGCATCACCAAGCATACTGAGGGCCTTTGTATAATTACCCTTCGGGATTTCATAAATACCAAGGTTGTAACCTTCTTTTTCGCCAAGCTGCTGAGCTTTCTTAAACTGGGCATCAGCTTTCTTGTAATCCTTCAGTTTGGCAGCAACAACACCAATGTTGTTTTCGATAAGGCCGTTGTTCGGGGCAATACCCTGGGCTTTAGTGAGGTAATCACTGGCTTTGGCATAATTGCCTTTTACGATATTTGCGGCAGCTGCATTGTTCAAAGCTTTCCAGTTATTGGGATACTGTTTTGCAGCATTGTCATAAATGGTAAGTTTTGTTGCAGGATCATTGGTGAGGGTTGCGGCATAGAGAAGTTCTTCAACCTTAAGTTTGGAAGGATCGGAAACTGCATACTTGCTGAGTTCTTCGTCGGTGAAACGCGGCTCATACAGGTTGGCAGTAACTTCACAACGACGTAAGGGGGGCAGAAGTTTTTCTTCGATCTGGGGATAGATCAGGATCATATTGCGGATTTCCTGTTCTTTCTTTTTAGGATCAGCGGCTGAGTTGACGACATTCAGGATTTTATCCTTGTCTTTCAGATCAGAGTTCTGGACTGCTTTAAGGAAGCCATTCCAATCGGGACCATGATGTGCAAGAGGCATGTTCACATCTTTACCGGCTGCTTCGATAGCTGCTTTTACGGCTTTCTTATCCTTATTGTCCTTATTAGCTACTTTAGCCCAATCCTTGTATTGATCGATCATCCATTTCTGACCTGTCTTTGAACGGTTTTCTGAAAGTCCTGCATTAAAGGTTTCTTCACCTTCGGGCGATGCCCAACCATTCATATCGATACTCTTGATCTTCCATCCCTGGTGTATGAAACTGGCCACTTCGGAGAGGCCGGCTTTTCCTGCATCAGTTTTGTTGATACCATATTTAAGATCGAGGTCAAATTTGTTTTTCTTGAAATAAACGGCTCCGGTCTTGCTTACGATGACTTCTTTCTGATAGCCATGGTCGGCAATCAGGGCAGCCTGGTCAGGAATGATGCGGGTGGGGGTATAAATAACACCCGGTACGAGATCGCGGCTGGGAAGTTCGATGAATTTCACTTTTTCCTTGATCTCTTCCTTCTTGGCATATGTCTTTTCCTTTGCTTCATAAATAACAGGAGCGACTTTGAGCTGAGAGGTATTCATCTCAGGTTTATACGGGAAGGTTGTGGTATAAGTAAATGAACCACCTTCTTTGTACTTGACGGGGATTCCGTCGCCTGTAACTTTTTCGCCCTTCAGGCTGATGGCTTTCAGGTCGGTTTGCCCGCCTGCATAAGTCAGCACCGGCTGGAACTGCATAGCTGCTTTCTTGGCAAAATATTTCGGCGGGAAATTTCCCTTGATGGTAACTGTAACTGAATCGCCTTTTTCGCTGAGGACGGGAGGCTGGGTCTCATATTTAACTTCGCCGTAATGTTTTTCCATATACTTGAGGCTGCCGCCGGTATAACCGAATTTGTAAGCGACGCCCACGGTGGCTGATGAATACATGTCGTTGATGACCTGCTTTGATCCGGCCGGGGTCAAATCAAGGATGTCGCCATCACGCCATCTCCAGTAAATTTCAATGGGAATTGACCAATGCTGGTCGATGTTGAAGTCAAATCCGAGACCTACACCCACTTTGAATTCAAGATTGTTACCGGCAATACCGCTGGTGTTGCCCATGTTGTCGGAAGCGCTTTTATGACCTTCATGCCCGTTGTCAACACCTGTAAGAACATTGGTACTGTGCCCGATGGTCTGGTCTGCGCCGATACCGAAAATCAAATACGACGAAAAAAGCCTCTCGGGTTTGTAACCAAGGATCCAGTTCGTCCAGTTAATTGTAGCCTGGAGATCAGTTTCCCAGGGATAGGCAATGAATTTTTTGGAGATAAAGTCTGCAGTACCATTGCCTCCATTATAACTCCATACATATTTGCCATCTACTTCGCTTTGGAGCATTCCATGTGCAAGTCTGAAACGAACTCCCAAAACGCGGGTAAATTGTTTGGTTACCACCAAACCATAGTTATAACCTAAGGAATTCTTTTCACGAAAGTTAAATAACAGATTTTTGGAAAGGTCGCCGTTAAACTGCATTGGACCACCAAAAAGCCCGATAGACCAATAACTATATGAGCTTGCTGCGCTGGGCCTGGAACTCGTTTCCTTCTTATCCTTCTTTTGATCCTGCTTTTGATCCTGCTTTTTATCCTGGGCAAAGGAAGCTGCCGAGATAAGCACCGCAAGCAGGAAGATGACGGCCCTTGAGAGTAATCGTGAAAACTTTTTCATACGACTTTGATTTTAGATTTCTATTTGTTTTGTTTACTGATTTTACAAATATATTAAAATTAGCTTATGATTAGCAAATTAAATGCGTTATAAAATTAACATTTTGAAGTTAATTTGCAGATAAATCAGATTAATCATTGATTCATAGCGTGTTAAGACAGAATCAATATTTTCCGACGTCAAAATTAACAAGATTGGTGTTATTTTCACAAACTTTTTTTCTTTTTATGTTGTACGAGGGGTATTAGGTAAAGGTTACACCGTTCAGATTATTTTCATTTTCCTGAGTATTTCCCATAATGTAATCCCAACAGCTACAGATACATTGATGGAATGTTTGGTCCCGAACTGGGGGATTTCAAGACAGGCATCGGCAAGTTTTAAAGTTTCGTCACCCACTCCCTGGATTTCATTGCCAAAGACCAGGGCGATTTTATGCCCTGAAGGAATTTTATAATCCTGGAGAGGGAGGCTGGAATTTGTATGTTCCAGGGCCAGGATAAGGTAACCCGATTTCTTTAATTCCATTACAGCTTCAGCAGCCGAGTTGTAATATTTCCAGTTCACCGATTCTTCGGCCCCAAGGGCGGTTTTATGGATTTCGCGATGAGGGGGAGTTGCGGTTATTCCGCAGAGGCAGATTTGTTCTGCCTTAAACGCATCGCATGTTCTGAATACCGAGCCTGTATTGTTCTGTGAACGGATATCATCCAGAACAACAACAATGGGAAATTTTCCGGCTGTCCTGAATTCTTCGGTACTCAGGCGGCCCAGTTCTGACATGGAAAGTTTGCGGAGGTTCATATCAGGAGCAAAGTTAGGAATTCTAAAGCAGGAACAGGAATACCCGAGTAACGAATTACTCTTGGTTCTTGGCTCCAGGCTCTTGGCTCTTGGCTCAAAATTCTTTTGCCTACTTTTCAACAAAGGGGCAAGGCATTACGTTGCGAATCGTACTTTTGGAAACTGGCCGGGGGTAGGGAAGATATCATCCGCAGTCATAGTTGTTAATGAAGCAGAACGCTAAGGAAATAGCCGAAACTCCTTTGATGAAGCAATACAATGCCATCAAAGCCAAATACCCTGATGCCCTTTTATTGTTCAGGGTAGGGGATTTTTATGAGACTTTCGGGGAAGATGCCGTTAAAGCTTCGGGCATCCTTGGTATTGTCCTCACCAGGAGGGCCAATGGAGCTGCCACTTATGTGGAACTCGCGGGCTTTCCGCATCATTCGCTTGACCTGTACCTTCCCAGGCTGGTAAAAGCTGGCCTGAGGGTAGCAATATGCGATCAGCTGGAAGATCCTAAGCTTACCAAAACCATTGTTAAAAGGGGGGTTACCGAATTAGTAACACCCGGGGTTTCGTATCACGATAAAATACTCGAACAGAAAGAAAATAATTTCCTGGCCTCCGTTCACCTTGAACCCAGGATCTCGGGTATTTCATTCCTGGATATTTCAACGGGGGAGTTTTACCTGGCCCAGGGAGGGACGGAATACATTGACAAGCTGATCCAGAGTTTCAGGCCCAGTGAGGTTATAATTCAGAAAAGCAAAAAACAGAAATTCACCGAGCTTTTCGGCAGTAAATTTTATTTAAACACATTTGATGACTGGGTGTTTACCCCTGATTTCTCCAATGAACTTCTTTTGAATCATTTCGGCACGACATCCTTAAAAGGTTTTGGTGTTGAGAACCTCGATATGGCGGTAATTGCTGCAGGTGCGGCACTTCATTACCTCGCCGAAACCCAGCATGAAAAGGTGGCTCATATTTCAAGGCTTTCGAGGATAGAGGAAGACCATTATATGTGGCTCGACAGGTTTACAATCCGTAACCTGGAACTGCTTTCGCCCAACAGTGAGAATGCCAGAACGCTTCTTGATGTCCTGGATCAAACCGTATCGCCGATGGGCTCCCGTCTGCTACGCCGCTGGATGATACTTCCCCTGAAAAACCTTCAGCCGATAGAAGAAAGGCTGGCTATCGTAGAATATTTATCGCAGAATCCCGAGATGGCAGGCAGGATCAGGCATGAACTGACCGTTATAGGGGATCTGGAAAGACTTATATCGAAAGCGGCGGTAGGCAAAATCCAGCCGAGGGAAATGCTTCACCTGAAGAAGGCCCTTGATTCGGTTGAGACAATTAAAAGCATGGCCACTTCTGCTGACAATGAAGGGCTTAAGAAAACAGCCGATCAGCTGAATCTATGCCTGCAGGTAAGGGAAAAAATTGGCAGGGACCTTAATCCCGATCCTCCCGCATTGGCCGCCAAGGGGAATGTGATAGGCGAAGGTGTCAATGCCGAACTGGATGAGCTCAGGCAGATCGCGTATTCGGGAAAGGACTACCTGGTGAAGATACAGCAAAGGGAGACGGAGCGCACCGGCATCACTTCGCTGAAAGTAGGGTATACCAATGTTTTCGGGTATTATCTCGAGGTTACGAACACCCATAAGGAAAAGGTGCCTCCCGAATGGGAGAGAAAACAAACCCTTGTGAATTGCGAACGGTACATCACGCCTGAACTAAAAGAATATGAAGAAAAGATCCTTCATGCCGAAGAAAGGATAGCCGGTCTTGAAGCCAGGATCTATAACGACCTCCTGCTGTTCGTAAACGATTATATCGTCCCGGTGCAGCTTAATGCAAACCTTGTTTCAAGGCTGGATGTGCTCGGGTCGTTCGCCCTCAGTGCTTCAAAGTATGCTTATACGAAGCCCCAGCTAAACGATTCCTTTGAGCTGGAGATCATCAGCGGCCGGCATCCTGTAATTGAAAGGCAGATGAAGCCCGGGGAGGAGTATATAGCTAATGATGTATACCTGGATGACCATTCCCAGCAGATCATCATGCTCACAGGTCCCAATATGTCGGGTAAGTCAGCCCTGTTACGGCAAACCGCCCTCATCGTCCTGATGGCCCAGATGGGAAGTTTTGTCCCGGCCGAAAGGGCAAGCATCGGACTGGTTGATAAGATATTCACCAGGGTGGGGGCTTCCGACAACATATCATCGGGGGAATCAACGTTCATGGTAGAGATGAATGAAACGGCCAGCATACTTAATAATATTTCGAACCGCAGCCTGATCCTGCTTGACGAGATAGGCCGGGGGACATCCACCTACGACGGGATCAGCATTGCCTGGGCTATTGCCGAGTTCCTTCACAGCCACCCCCTGCACAGGCCCAAGGTCCTGTTTGCCACCCATTACCATGAGCTCAACGAGATGGCTTCAATCCACGGCAGGATAAAAAACTTTCATATCTCAATCAAGGAGATACAGAACAGGGTGATCTTCCTGAGGAAGATACAGCCGGGAGGGAGCGAACACAGTTTCGGCATACACGTAGCAAAAATGGCGGGCATGCCGTCCAGTGTTATTGACAGGGCTTCAGAGATCCTTCACCAGCTTGAAGAGTCGCACCAGGCTGAGGAACTGGGGAAACAGGGAACAGGAAATCCAGGCACAGGATACAAGATACAGGATACCGGATTAAAAAATCTTCATGCAACTTCCCGTATCCCGCATCCAGCATCAGGCGAGGCAGGCTTCCAGCTCAGTTTTATCCAGCTTGATGATCCCCTGCTGCAACAAATCAAGGAGGATATATTGAATACCGAGATCAACACACTCACCCCTGTTGAAGCCTTGATGAAACTCAACGAGATCAAAAAATTGTTGAAAAAATCCTGAGTTTTACCTGATTGAGCCTGTTGCAGGGATTCCGGGCACGGGCAGGTAGTGTATTTTCCGGGTAAATCCCTCGCCCTCCGGGTCGGAACCTGGGTCCAGGGCTCTGCACTGGGATTAATAGCCATTAATAACCTGAGCGGATAAACCCGTTCTTTAAGCTAAATTGAAAATTTTCAATAAACATTTTGTAGTGTTGCAGACTTGTTTTACTTTTGCACCCTCAAATTAACCCTGCAGAAGTAGCTCAGTTGGTAGAGCATGACCTTGCCAAGGTCAGGGTCGCGAGTTCGAGTCTCGTCTTCTGCTCCAGAAAACCCTCCCCGATGAGGGTTTTTTTTTCCGCGGATCGGCCGCTGTAAAAACGGCCAGGCCGCAGCAGCATTGCAAAAAATGCGGCAGAAAATGTTCTTCAGATTATTGCCCCGGTGGTGGAACTGGTAGACACGCAGGACTTAAAATCCTGTGACCATTGCGGTTGTGCGGGTTCAAGTCCCGCCCGGGGTACAAATAATTTACTTAAATGCTCTGTAATTGTGTTGATTACAGAGCATTTGTTTTTATATGGGGAGGGTAGAAGGTAGGGTAAACCCTTCTGATTCTCTCTTTTTATCAAATTCTATTTCCCAAACTATCCCCGGGTGGGTTAGTAAAAATCAATTTCGGTTATACAACACCCCTGGTTCGGGATAGTTTAAAGCTATGGCCACCTTAGCATCACTGAATCCCAGATCAAAATATCTATAGTCCTTGATACTGATATCGATAAAAGATTAAACTTTCAGGGTTCACCCAATATTTTGATGAACCGAAAAGACATCTTTACAGCCAAAGAGTCGGGTTACAGGTTGTGACATAATATCTAATTATTAAATACGTTACTTTTGCAGGAATCAACTGGTCCTGATTACATTTAGTTTGATCAGGATAAAATTTTCAGCTATATGAAAAATTTGCTTTTCATTCTTTTATCAGGCATGGTTTCAATTTTTCTTTTCACAGAATGCCATCGATGCCACGGGACGCAACAACCATCATTATCTTTTAGTCAGGAAGATCTTAATATCAATCCTTATTCGGGGAAAGAAGAATTGATTTATAAAGATTCAATTAATGATTCCATCGTTTTTTTTGGAACAGGCCGTGCCACTGAGCAAGCTTTTAACTATTCAAGTGACCCTGATGGTGATGAGCTAATGCTTTATCATTGTTTTGGCGACACTTATTATTGCGATTGGAATCACACGTATTTTAAGACAACATCCAATGGATATATTGAACTTGATTTAAATTTCTCGAATTACTTCCGCACTGGAACTATTGAAAAATATTTGACCTTTACTATTAACAATGGCAACCCACTTATTTTTTATTGCTATGATTCATTTTGTTTTAATAATGATTCCATCTTCAAACGCTCTCAATCTACAAATGATTCAGTCAGTGCATATTATGTTTCTTTGCACATAGGCAACAAGACTTTTTATAATGTATATAAACTAAGTTGCCAGTATGGAAATTACCTGTATTATTCTATAAAGGATGGATTAGTTGGTTTTATTTCTAAAAATAAAACTTTATTCGTTTTACAGAAAGTATCAAAACTATCAATTTGAATTTGAAAAAGCTAAATCTGCAAGCTGTTTTCTTAATCCTTGATGAATTTCCCAAATGTCGGATGCAGGATTGTGAGATACAGAAAACGTTTTTTTAAACACCTTGATCAATAACTACTAATATGAGGCTCATACTGATATTTCTCATTGCCTTATTATTATCGGTTTTAGGTTTCTCTCAGGATGTCCTTTATAAAATGGATGGAAGCTCAATTACTTGCAAGATTCGTTCAATCAATGAGGACGTTATTAAATACAAGAAAACCGATACCATTAACAGCCCGGTTTATGAAATCAAGTCGGCAGAGGTTTATAAAATCCGCTATAGGAATGGCACGGTGGATATCATTGATCACAAGGAGAAGAAAAAAAGGATACAATCAGTAGCTCCATTTTGACAGGTATAATCGATATGGTATTTGTAGAAGGAGGTAGTTTTACAATGGGTTGCTCAAAAGACCAGAGCGATTGTGATGGGGATGAAAATCCACACAAAGTCACCGTAGATGATTTCTATATTGGAAAATATGAGGTAACTCAGCAGCAATGGCAGGATGAGATGAGGACAAATCCATCAGTTTTCAAGGATTGTAGTAATTGTCCGGTTGAAAATGTAAGTTGGGATGATGTTCAGGAATTCATTCATAAGCTCAATGTTAAAACCGGGGATAACTATCGGTTGCCAAGCGAAACCGAGTGGGAATATGCTGCACGCGGGGGGAAGCAATCCCATGGATATAAATATGCAGGAAGCAATGAGATTGATCTTGTGGGATGGTATCGTAATGAAAGTGGCTTTAAAACTCATCCTATAGGTCAAAAATCAGCGAATGAACTGGGATTATTTGATATGAGTGGCAATGTTTGGGAATGGTGCAGCGATTTGTATGGTTATTATAGTTCAGTGGATAAGAAAAATCCAAATCAAGTCGATAAAGGAGTGAAAAGAAGAGTATATCGTGGAGGTGGTTGGTATAGTCCGCCGAAACATTGTCGAGTCTCTAATAGGAATTCTGAACCTCATAATTACAGTGAATGTACTATCGGCTTCCGCCTTGCAAAGTCAAAAGCTGGAAACAGCGACAGCTTTAAATAACTTCGCCAAAACAGCCTGCCCATTTCATCTTATTGATTAGTAATAAGGTTAGATGGTCAACATAAACAGGCGGGAGGTGGTCGGATGTTCCGAATATCCACAAAATGCAGTATATTTGGGATTGCAATATCCTTCCTATGAAACTTCTGAAACACATTGCCGCCCTTTTCCTTCTGTTTGCCGCCCTGTCATCCTGCTCTAAAAACAATTTATATGTCGAACCTGTTGCCGGGGCCGAGGGGGGCGCCCTGTACAGGTCTTCCGCAGGAGCCTTCTATGTTGTTGAACTCCGTGGCACTTTCAAACAAATGGGCAGGCAATACGGATTGCTTCTGGGTCCCCATATCAGGGGGTATTACGATACAATTGTAAACCAGTACCTGCTTGGCGAGAAAGGTGTGGCCTACGCCGATATTCTGCAGCAGGGCCGGGCTAACTACAATTCATATCCGCAGATATTTAAAGATTATTATGAGGGGATAGCCGAAACTTGCGGACTTTCCCATGATCAGGTGATTATTCTTTCTTCATCATTCATAGATTTGTATAATACAGGGTGCAGCAGCCTTTCAGCCTGGGGTGACTATACCACCGACGGGTATGCCATCGTGGGCCGAAACCTGGATCTGCTTGCACCGGGTATCAGGAAATTCGCAAAATACTTCCAGGTGGTGGTATGGAATCCTACAGGATACCCTGCTTCCGTGGCAAATATAGATCTTATGGGGAGCATTTTTTACCAGACTTCCATGAACTCGAAAGGTATTTTCCTGGAACTTCAGAACGGTCAGAACTGCGATACACTCAGCGTGCCTGGCAGGGAAAACGTCAACAACATTCTTCTCGAAAGCCTTTTCAGGAATACAAATCCTGATGAAGTCGACCAATGGTTCAAAACGAACCTGCCTGAAATCGGTTTGATCATGAATTCGACCTTCCCTTCTTATGCCACGATATACGAGTGGGCGACATTCAGGGTGCAGGGTCGAAGCGGAAACGGCCTGGTTTCTGCATCGAATGATTTCACAGATCCCTCCTGGCGGAATTACCCGATCGTGTTTTTCGACAGCACGAACGAGGGGATTGGGAAAACGGTCACACGCAGGCAGAACCTTCTGAAGCTGGGTGAACAGAACAAAGGCAATATCGATCCACTGCGGATGATGGAGATATTTGACCTTACAATCCCCGATGGTGGCGCAACTTTCGCAAATGGCTCGCTGATCAGCACTATTTACTCTGTCGTTGTAAAACCCTCCGAACTGAAGATGTGGCTGAAAGTCAGAGGGATTTCAGGCTGGGAGGAGATCGATCTGAAACCCAGGTTCGGACTGTGATGTCAAGTGGACTGGCCATGTACTAATACCATTGAGATATAACTGAAAAACCCCGTGAACTTTCGTTCACGGGGTTTTCGAGATCAGCCCCACTTTCGCCCTCATGGGGAAGGGGTTTGTGTCTTTTAGTTATAGTTTAC